>ERZ802830.135-NODE-135-length-71843-cov-8.74496_pt1 | contig 71843 bp, 74 predicted proteins | sample MGYA00345654_ERZ802830 | MGnify/ENA primary metagenome ERZ802830 (study PRJEB30503, sample SAMEA104212375) | marine metagenome | biome: Westerlies Biome; feature: [SRF] surface water layer (ENVO:00010504) within the epipelagic zone...; material: water...
AGATTACATCTATTAGGGCTTTGTTAAGCTTTTCCCAATCTGAATCTGACATATCAGTATTTATCGATAGAGATTCTTCATTGCTTGTGGCTAGATAAGGTAACTTGTAGTTACCTTTAGAGGCTAAAATCCCAGAAATTAAGGCAAGATGAAGAGGAGTTGTAAGCATATACCCTTGACCAACCCCCAGGTTTATAAAATCTCCTTTAAAAAGATCTTTGCCAAAGTTTTTTTGCTTCCAATTATCATCAATCAATGGACTAAATTGGTGAGGGTAACAATCCTGACATAATTTAGAACCAAACGATGATGATTCTAAGAAATTCACAAATTTATTTTTTTCATAACGTATTGAAAGATTCATGAAAAATGGATTTGAACTTTCAATGAGAGCCTTGCTTAAATCTGTTAGGCCATGCCCTCCTTCTCTCCATGCATTAAAAACACGCTCTTCTTCCTCAAATCTAAAGAAACCGTCATCAAAAATAGTTTCTTCCCAACTTGTGTATTGATTGCTTAATGCGAAGGCACTTAGCAATGGCTTGATAGTTGATGCAGGCGGATATAATCCCATGAATGCTCTATTAAATAATGGTCTATTAGAGTCGTTGAGGAGATCTTGATATTGAGATGAAGTTATATCTCTTAAGGTGTTTGCACTTATAGAGGGAGCGCTCACTGCAACAGGTATACTGAAGTCTTCTAAATCTATTACAACGACAGAGCCTTTTCGATTGCCAATCAAATCATATGCAATTTTTTGGGCTTCATAATTTATTGAAATTTTAAGCTCTTCACCCTCTTGGAATGAATCTTCACCTGTAATGACTCTTTTTGTTCCTCTGGCGTTCCTTTGGTAAAACCTTTTGCCATGTGATCCTCTAAGCTCCTCTTCAAAAACCCTTTCTACACCTGATTTTCCAACCCTTCTCCATATTGATGGATCGAAAGAATTAATTCTCGGGCTGAAATATTCAACATCAGCTTCAGTAAGATAGCCCATATGCCCAAGAACATGAAAAAAAGAGGGGTGGTTGTCATATTCTCTCTCATATCCTTCAATAATTGAAAATCCCCCAAACTCAGAACTTCTAACTAGGAATTTTGCTAACTTTTCCTGATCAAGTTTTTCAATCACTATCTCTGGTTTTCTTGAATTTAATGATTTTCGAACCAATTCTCTTGTTTCATCAAAATCAACTACGCTTGGAAAAAGCTGAGAAAGCTTTTTTATTGAATCTTCGCTTGGCTTTTGCTCCAAATCGATTGCAAGAGAAAATGTTTTTCTATCTTCTGCAAGAACATAACCATCACTTGAAAGAATTCTTCCCCTTTTTGGATAAATATACTCAAAAGCATTGATATTATTTTCTCTAATATTTCTCAAGTCATCCCCTTTGATAATTTGCAGGTAAAAGAACCGCCCAGTTACTAACACAAGGAGAATTAAAAAAATAATTAATAGTAAATTGGTTCTTCCTCTATAAATTTGTACCTTACTATTTCTCATTTTGGTGGTATGGATGGTTAGTTTTAATACAGTGGCCTCTATAAAGCTGCTCTAGCAACATTAGCCTAAATAAATCGTGTGCAAACTCCATATCTGAAAACGATATTAGACGATCAGCTTTTAATTTAATTTCATTACTTAAGCCATAAGTCCCTCCAATTACTAAATTAAATTGGCCTGAAGTATTAAAAATAACTTCGGAAAAATTTTTTGAAGTAAGCATGTCTCCTTCTTTGTCAAAGCATATTGTTGTGCGTGAGCGATCTAATTCTTTGGATATTAGATTGCCCTCATAGCCCATTAACTCTTCAACTGATGAAAATTTCTTTTTATGACTTAAAGCCTTAAAGTCAAATTTTATACTGTGGTTAAGCCTTTTAATAAGATCATCTTCGAACTGGTAAGATTTATTTTTTTTGCTATTTTGAATATAGATTAGCCTGATAGAGATCATCTCTTAGCTCTATCCCAGATTGATTCCAGATCATAATGGTCTCTTGATTCTTCATTCATGACATTCACCAGCACGTCTCCAGCATCAATTAAGATCCAATCTTGAGATTCTGTGCCCTCTATTCCTAGTATCTGAACCTTATGGTCTTTTAAATCATCGACTACTTTCTCCGCTAATGATTTAACATGTCTGTTTGATGTTCCGGTAGCTAGTAAAATGTAACTGGCAAAGGATGATGTTTTTTCGACATCAAATGCATTGATATCAACTGCTTTCAAATCATCCAAAGCAATATTGCATAAATCTTTTATTTTTTTCGCTGAAATTTTTCTAGGCATTTATGTGCATTATAAGATTAAATCAACGCATCAAGAATAGACTTTTGAAATCCAGAGAAATTTCTATTACCACACATCAAAATTATGTGCTTTTCAGTTGGCTTAGAAGTTATTTGCTTTACAAGATTTAGATTTAGTTCTTCAGAAATATGTAAAAACTTTTCAAGCTGGTCTTGCGAAGCATTAATTGTATAAGTTTTTTGACCTTGCATGATTTCAATAAGCTTCTCATCATGAATGCCTTTGCGCATTGAATTTGAACCAAGCTCAAGAATCAATATCACATTTAAACTTTCTTTTTTTGCAAGCTTTAGCGTCTCAGCAATTGCTGTTGGATGATGAGCAAAGTCATCTATCACTTTAAAATCATCATTCTCAAAAATAACATCATATCGTCTTTTTACCCCTGAGAAACTTTTAAGAGAATCATAAATTACGGACGATGAAAAATATTTACTTAATGCTTTCGTAGCTAAATTTTTATTTATCTCATCTATTGTGGTTGTGCCAGCGCTAAATGCTTCTACCGAATTAAAAATACAACTCTTTTCTAAAAATCTATTGCTTACTGCATCTTTATTTATGTAAGCCATACTATCTGAATCGAGAGATTCCAGTAATGAGAAAAATTTAGACTCTATCTCTTCAATATTGCTAAAAATATCAGCATGATCAAATTCAATATTATTTATTAAGAGGATGTGCGGCCTGTAATGAAAAAATTTTGGCTCCTTATCAAAACAGCTTGTATCGTACTCATCTGCTTCAATTACAAAAAATTTTGAATCAGAAATATTCCAAGATTTATTTAACATTTTTGGAACACCAGCGATTAAATATCCTGGATTTTCACCTTGCTCTAATAAAGCATGAGCAATCATCGTTGTTACTGTTGTCTTTCCGTGGGTACCTGAAACAGCTATCACTTTTTTATCTTTTAGAACATTTTCATATAACCATTCAGGTCCAGACATTACATTTTTTCCAAGGCTTAAAATTTTAATTAAAAGAGGGTTGTCTTTTGATATTACATTTCCAAGGATATAAATGTCAGCATCCTGAAAATTTTCTACTGTGTAGCCTTCCTCGAAAGATATTCCGGATTTAATAAGCTCATCCGACATTGGTGGATACACTTTTTGATCAACTCCCACCACATCATGACCATTCTGTGATGCCATTTGAGCCAAATTACCCATAAAAGTCCCAGAAATTCCAATAAAAAATATTTTCATCTTTTAGTTGCTTCCAATGAAGTATAAGATATGTGTCATGAAAAATGCATTCTACGCGCAATCTGGAGGCGTAACTTCAGTAATTAACTCATCTGCATATGGCGTTCTTAGCCAAATTAAAGAGAGCACTCCAGAGTCAAAAATTTTTGCATCAAAAAATGGCATAGTGGGCCTCTTAGAAAACGAGCTTTATGATATGCAAAAGACAAAAAAACCACTTGAATTACTTTTAGAATCTCCAGCAGGGATGTTTGGTTCTTGTAGGTACAAGCTTCCGGCCTTGGAAGATGAAGGCTTTTATAAAAGTCTTTTTGCACAATTAGAAAAATATGAAATCAAATATTTTTTTTACAATGGCGGAAATGATTCAGCCGATACATGTTTGAAAGTTTCTCAAGCTGCCAAAAACTTTGGCTACGACTTGAATGCAATTGCAGTTCCTAAAACAATAGATAATGATTTGGCTGTTACAGATAATTGTCCTGGTTTTGGTTCAGTTGCTAAATACATAGCAACTTCAGCAAAAGAAGCTTCACTAGATATAAAATCAATGTGCAAGACATCAACTAAAGTATTCATTCTTGAGGTAATGGGAAGGCATGCTGGTTGGATAGCTGCTGCTGGAGAATTAGCTAATGACGCTAAAAACACATATGTTCATAAAATTCTACTGCCCGAAGTTCCATTTAATAAACAGGCATTTCTTGATGGTGTCAAAAGTGATGTTGAAAAATATGGATACTCAGTTGTTATTGCATCTGAGGGTTTAAAAGATGCCGATGGGAAACTATATGCAGCATCTGATGAAGTTGATTCTTTTGGCCATTCTCAGCTTGGGGGGTTAGCACCAAAGATTGCTGGTCTTATCCAAAATGAATTGGGTTACAAATATCATTGGTCTGTATCTGATTATTTACAAAGAAGCGCTAGACATCTTGCTTCCAAAACAGATCTAGAACAAGCCGTGGCTCTTGGCAGAGAGGCTGTTAAGCTAGCTTTAGATGACAAGACTGGAATCATGCCAGTTCTTTTAAGGACCAACAATCAACCATACCAGTGGGGCATAGGCGAAGGAGATCTTAAAGATATTGCTAACGCTGAAAAAACTCTTCCTGAAAACTATATATCAGAGGATGGATTTAGAATTACACAAGCGGGTGTTGATTACCTTAAGCCGCTAACAATTGGGGAGAGCTATCCAAAGTTCAAAGACGGCGTACCAATCTATGAGCAATTGGATCTTCATTTAGCTGAAGTTTAGTTCATGAACTTTGCGTTTAAGGATAGCAATTAATTCATCCTTTTCGTCAGCGGTAAGGAATCTGCCAATTTCAATTTGCTCTTTATGTGATTGAAGCAAAATTACTTTTGCCCCATTTTTCTCTTGGATCAAAAATTTAGATAGAAACCTATCATAAATTTTCTTTCTTTTGTTGTTTGTGATTTTTACATGCAGCTTATCAATGGCAAGTATTTGCAATTGATTAGACCAGTCTCTATTGAGCTTAATTATTGTTATGAGAGCAAGTATTTCCAATCCAGCAAACGGCAAGATAAGAGGAGCTCCTACAATAAAAAAACCAACCCCAAAAGTAATACAAATTAGAGATAACATGCCAAAGAAAAGCACATTTTGTCGTAATGAAGAGGATTTATTAGGCCTCAACTCAATATAAAATTTATCGTTTTTATTTTTTGTGGTTAGCATCTTTTCTTTTTGTCTTTTACTTTCTAAATTTGCACTTATATTGCAGAATACAGTCTAAATTAAGAACTATGAAAAAATTTACAACTCTTATTTTGATATTTTTTGCTTTGAACACATTTTCAGAGGACTTACTTGCTCTATATAAAGAAGCGCTTGATAAAGATCCTGACTTTAATAGCAAAAGGGCTGATCTTGAAATATCACAAGAATTTTTAAACCAATCTCGGTCATTATTATTGCCACAACTAAGAGCTGTTGGTGGCACAAACTGGAATGAATACTATCAAGACAGAGAATTAGAAAATGATTACAACACATTTTCCTATGGTTTAAATTTAAGTCAGCCATTATTTCGTTTAGATACTTGGTTTCAGACAAAACAAGCAAAGAAGAATTTTCAAGCTGCTGAGGCAAGGTTTGCTTACCAACAACAAGACCTAATGATTAAAGTTACTCAAGCCTATTTTAAAATCTTATCTGCACAATCTTCTTTAAAATCAGCTGAAGCTACTGAGAAAGCTCTTGAAAACCAATACAACACTGTACTGGAAAGATTTAATGTTGGAGCAGCTTCAAGGATCGAACTTGCAGAGTCAAAATCAGCCTATAACCAAGCACAATCCAATAAAGTGCTTGCGAGTGGCAACTTAGAAATTAGCTTTGAGGAGCTTAACTCTATAGTCGGAAGAAAAATAACTTTTGTAGAATCTTTAGATTCAAATTTTAGTTTTGATGTAGCTCCTACTGATATTGAAGCCATGGTAAACCAAGGACTCATGTCTAATTATCTAGTAATTGAAGCAAAAAACAGATTAAAAGCCGCTGAGTCAAATACAAAGTCTAAATCCTCAAACTTTTTACCAAAAATTGATTTAAACGCAAATGCAAACAGAAGAACTTCCAAACAATATACATTTGATGGAGTCGATTCAAGCGTTGACCTACCATTCACCATCCCTACTGAAACCGAAAATAGAACTTTTTCAATTCAGTTCTCAATGCCTTTATTTACATCAGGTCTTAACAGTTCACAAAGAAGACAAGCTCTCTTACAAGAAGTAAAAACAGAAGAGCAATTGGTATTTATAGAAAGAACTGTGGTGCGATCAATTAGATCTCTCTACACAGCTCTCAAAACAGCCGAACTAAATATTGAGTCTCTTGAAACTGCTGTAGAAAGTTCAAAAGATGCGCTCGATGCTACGAGACTTGGTTATGAATTAGATTCAAGAAATTTAGTTGATTTGCTGCAAGCTGAAAGAAACTACTCAGATACTCAAAATAGACTTGCTCAAGCAAAATATGGTTTTATTGTGACATCGCTTCAATTTAAACAAGCAGTTGGTTCATTAAAACCATCAGATATCGTCGAGCTCAACTCAAACTTTTAAAAGTGCCTGAACTCCCAGAAGTTGAAACCACTAAGAGAGGCATCGAAACACATTTGGTTGGAAAGAAATTTATTGGTTCAACCTTAAGAAGACTAAAACTACGAATAAAATTTAATAAAAAAGAACTAAAACAAATACTCAACAAAAAAATAGTTTCAGTTACAAGAAGAGCTAAATATATCCTGATCAATTTTTCTAATAATTCTACTTTGCTAATACATTTAGGGATGACTGGCACCCTAAGAATAAGCAACTCAAGCAAATACCTAAAACATGATCACTTAATTTTTCATTTAGTAAATAAGAAATCATTGATATTTAATGATGCAAGACGGTTTGGACTTGCTCAGATTATATTGGAAGGTGAAAAGTTTAAGATGCTCGAGAGTAACGGTCCAGATCCGTTTGAGCTAGACAAAGACTGGGCATATCTCTATACAAAGATGAGCAAATCAGATGCTTCCATTAAATCAATACTTCTAAATAATAAAATTGTCTCAGGTATTGGAAATATTTATGCCTGTGAGACGCTCTTTGAATCTAACATATCCCCTTTAAGACCTGGAAAAAAAATAACCGAAGAAGATGCAAAGAATTTACTCAAAAATTCAAAAGCAATTCTCACTAGAGCAATCAAAGCAGGCGGGACCACACTGAAAGATTATCTTAGTGCGGATGCAAGACCAGGATATTTTAAAATTAAGCTTAAAGTTTATGACCGTGAGGGCCAGAAATGTAAAAAATGCTCAGATTCAATAATGAGAATTGTCCAAAACAATCGAAGTAGCTTTTTTTGCCCTAGCTGTCAGCAGAGCTAAATTTTTTAGCAAGATAATTTTCAACAATTGGATGAACAAAGGAATCTATTTTGCCGTCGTACGTTGCAATTTCCTTAACCATGCTTGATGAAATAAAAGTTAATTTCTCATCTGGGGTAAAAAATACACTTTCTACCTCTGGAGCCTGTGATCTATTGATACTTGCAATTTGAAACTCATATTCAAAATCTGAAACAGCACGCAACCCTCTAATGATTGCTACAGCACCAAGATCTTTTGCTAAATCAACTGATAATCTTGAATCCAGGCCAACACACGAAACATTAGAATTATCTTTATAAATTTCTTCTATTAATTCTGTTCTCTCTTGAAGGCTTAAAAGTGTATTTTTTGAGCTGTTTTTAACAACAGCTATGACTACCTTATCGAAGATCTTAAGTGCCTTGTCCAAGATATTCATATGCCCTTTGGTAATAGGATCAAATGAACCAGGATACATTCCTATTTTTGCCATACTCAAATATTATGATATTTCTTTAGAGATTTCTTAAACAAATTCTTTAATGCTTCAACATTTTTTATCCCTGGATATGTTGGCCGAATTATTATTGCCAGCTCTCTATGTGGTCCGGGTTCTGCTAAAGGAATTTTTAATAGGTCATTATTGCTCTTAATGAGCTCATTTGTTGCCATCTGAGGAACAAGCGTTGTCCCCATATTGCCCGCAACTAATTGTATCAAAGTCGACAAACTTGATGCTCGTATTTTATGCTTTGAATCATTTTTAATTTTACATGCTGTTAAAACATGGTCCTTGAAACAATGACCATCTTCCAAAAGCATGAGTTGTTTATCGGTAATCTCTTTTGCAGTGATTTTTTTCTGGGGCTTATTTACGTGGTCCTTATGCGTAATCCAGTAAAAGTTTTCAGACCAAAATTTAAACGCCAGTAAGCCTTTTATTTTGTAAGGCAAAGCAAGAACTGCCATATCTAAATCACCGTCTCTAACCTGATCAATGAGCGTAGCAGATTTACCTTCAACAATTTCTAGGCTCATGTCTGGAAACTGGTTTTGGATATTAGGTAAAACAATGGGCAGAAAATATGGGCCAATGGTTGGAATTACGCCCAGTGATATTTTTTTCTCAAAGTTTTGTGAATGCTCTTTGCTAATTTTATCGAGATCGTCAATTTGCATTTTGATATTTTTTGATCTTTTAATTATTTCTTTACCAATTTTTGTGATTATTACTTTTTTGTTATCTCGCTCAAAAATATGAACGCCTAAATTTTTTTCAAATTCACTAATTCCATTGCTCAGTGTTGAAGGGGATACAAAGCATAAATCAGCTGCCTTTTTAAAGTTTAATGTTTTAGCCACAGCTAAAATATATTTTATTTGTTGAACACTAATCATAACTAGTTCGACTTTATCGAATATAAAGTACATTATTATTATATTTAATAATATATAGATTTAGAAATTTATTCATATAATCTAATGTGTAACACTTTTTTTAATACAGTGAGGTAAATAATGAGTGAAGAATCCAAATGCCCTGTAATTCATGGGTCTAATACTAAAACTGCTGGGAGTCACTCCAGTGTAAATTGGTGGCCACAGCAGCTTAATCTAAACATCCTGCATCAGCATGATAAGAAAACTAATCCTATGGAGGAAAACTTTAATTATCAAGAAGAGTTTGAAAAGCTCGACTTTGATGCACTAAAGCAAGATCTTTACGATCTAATGACTGACTCAAAAGATTGGTGGCCAGCAGATTATGGTCATTATGGGCCTTTCTTTGTCAGACTTACATGGCACGCAGCTGGCACATATAGAATTGGTGATGGTCGAGGTGGAGCTGGCACGGGCGCACAAAGATTTTCTCCACTAAACTCATGGCCTGATAATGGAAACCTTGATAAAGCAAGACGACTCCTTTGGCCAATTAAACAAAAATATGGAAAACAATTAAGTTGGGCCGACTTATTAGTTCTTGCTGGTAATGCAGCAATTGAATCTATGGGAGGCAAAACCTTTGGATTTGGCGGAGGCCGTGAAGATATCTGGCACCCAGAAGAAGACATTTATTGGGGGCCAGAAGAAGAAATGCTTGGCAACAATAGATACGTTGGGGAGAGACTTTTAAATAATCCTCTTGCTGCCGTACAGATGGGTTTGATTTATGTTAACCCACAAGGCCCAGATGGGAACCCAGACCCTAAGGCTAGTGCGCATGATATAAGGACAACGTTCAGTAGAATGGCAATGAACGATTATGAAACTGTTGCACTGATAGCAGGCGGTCATACTTTCGGCAAAAACCATGGTGCTGGCGATGCTGGTTTAGTTGGAGTTGGGCCGGAAGATGCTCCAATGGAACAGCAACAATTTGGTTGGAAAAACGGATACGGGAAAGGTATGGGTCGTGACACCATCACAAGCGGTCTTGAAGGCCCATGGACCAAAAATCCAACACAATGGGATAACGGTTATTTTGAGAATCTATTTAACTATGAGTATGAGTTAGTAAAAAGCCCGGCTGGAGCATATCAGTGGCATCCAATCGATCTTGCTGAAGAAAACCATGCTCCTGATGTAGAAGATGAAAATTTAAAAGTTACTACAATCATGCTTACATCTGATCTAGCTTTACGAGAAGATCCTGAATACAGAGAGGTGTCTTTACACTTCAAAGAAAACCCTGAAGAATTTGCTGATGCCTTTGCAAGAGCATGGTTTAAGTTGCTTCACAGAGATATGGGGCCAAAAAATAGATATCTTGGTCCAGAAGTCCCTGCAGAAGATTTAATCTGGCAGGACCCTGTACCTGCAGGAAACGCAGATTATGATCTAAGCAAAGCAAAACAGCTTATTGCTGATAGCGGTCTTTCAATCCAAGAAATGGTCGAAACTGCTTGGGCAAGTGCATCAACATTCAGAAACTCAGATTTACGAGGTGGAGCAAATGGAGCTCGAATTAGATTTGAACCAATGAAAAGCTGGCAATCAAACTCTCACGTTCCTTTAGATAAAGTGCTTGATGTGCTTACAAACATTGCTCAAGAAGTCGGAGCCTCAGTTGCCGACATGATTATTTTGGCTGGTAATGTTGGAATTGAAAAAGCTTCAGGTGCTGAAGTACCATTCTTGGCTGGTAGAGGAGATGCAACTGAAGAGCAAACTGATGCAGAGTCATTCAAAGTTTTAGAGCCGCTTGCAGATGGTTTTAGAAATTACCAGAAAACAGAATACTCAGTAAGTCCGGAGGAAATGTTAGTAGATAAGGCACAATTGCTTGGTCTTACAGCTCCAGAAATGACTGTACTTGTTGGAGGCTTTAGATCGCTTGGTATAAGTGCCAGTGGCGATGGGGTCTTCACTTCAGATACAAATACATTATCGAATGACTTCTTTGATACTCTGCTGGATATGAGTGTGGAGTGGAAGCCAAGTGGAAATAATTCTTATGAAGCTACACATAGAGTTAGTGGTGAAAAGATGAGATCAGCCTCTAGAGTTGATTTAGTTTTTGGCTCTAACTCTCAACTAAGATCCATTGCTGAAGTCTATGCAAGTGATGATGCTAAAAATAAGTTTGTGTCTGACTTTATTGCAGCTTGGAATAAAGTTATGAATGCAGATAGATTTGATGTCTAATCAAATGCAATAAAATTAGGGGCTCCTTCGGGAGCCCTTTTTTTATAGTTGTCTTTTGAAATACGCAGCAGCGTCAGCATCAATAGAAACTAGCTCCCATCCATCGCTACCATATTTGTTTAAAACTATATTCCTCATCTCAAGTTTCCAATCAACATTTTGGTGATTGGCTTTGAATTCTTCGGTCTCTGGATTAGAAAATCCCATAGAAGTAGAGTTGCTTAAATCAACTAATTTATATTCCCAGTTATTGCCCATTTTTTTCTCCAATATAAAAAATCTATTTTATTATTTTCTTTTGAAAAACAATAGTTAGTAAGCTTTAATGTTTTAGAATATGACTATGGCCAAAATCCAATTATCTTTTATCTTGCTATTAGCAACACATCTATTTGCAGTTAGTAATGATGTGAGTGTAAATTCTAAAAGTAATCTTTTGCTTGTGCACAAAACGCCTACTTGTGGCTGCTGCAAAGAGTGGGTTAAGCACGCCAAAAACCATGGCTTTAATATTACTACTCAAGATCATCAAAATTTAGAAAAAATTAAATCAATGTACAAGATTACTCCTGAATATAAATCATGCCATACTACTGTATCTTCTAATGGCTTTGTTTTTGAAGGACACATACCAAGCAAATATATCGAAAAGTTTTTGTCTGAATACCATCCAAATGCAATTGGTCTCTCTGTACCTGGAATGCCTTTAGGTTCGCCTGGCATGGACTTTGGCGATAGATTTGTGCCTTACAATGTTCTAATTCTTTTTGAGGATGGAACAAGCAAGGTATATGCAGAAGTTAGAAGGTAAGACTATTAGATGGTGGGCCCGCCAGGACTCGAACCTGGGACCAATGGATTATGAGTCCACTGCTCTAACCAACTGAGCTACAGGCCCAAGAGGTGCTAGTCTATAATTTTTTCACAACTTCGTCACTGAAATATCTCTCTTTTTTCTGCATTTTGGTTATAATACGTCCATGAAAAAAATTCTTTCACTTATATCTTTTTGTTTCTTTCTCGACGCTGCTGTTGAAGAAGGCAGTATTACAGTAAATGGCGAGATGTTAGAGGTTAAAGTTTCTACAACTTATAGCCCTCAACCGTCATACCCTAGATCAGCCTTGAGAAGAGGTATTGAAGGCTATGTGATAGTTGAATTTGATGTGTCTCCTGATGGTGCGGTACTTGATCCCTTTGTTGTAGAAACAGATCAACCAGGATCATTTGAACGTGCAGCCCTCAGATCAGTAAGGCGTTGGGCTTTTGAGCCTTATGAGCACGAAGGGGTGCCTGTGACAGTATCAGATGTAACAACTACCTTTAGATTTAAGCTAGCTGATTAAAGGTCACAAATGCTAGTTCGTACCCAAATACTTATATTTGGTCTTCTTGGTAACGTTATAATTGCTGGGATTCTTTTGTACATGAATGTACAAAATCAATCAATTCAAGAAAAATCAGCTAGCTCACAATACTCAAGTATAGTTGAGTCAGCATGGGTACAATCTGTTGACGATAGTTTTGCTAATTTATCTGAATGGGGAATAGAGGGCTCAAAAGGGTCAGTTTTCTGGAATCCAAATAATGAGATCCCAGTATTTATAGACGAAGGTCTTGAAGGTTTCGATTATCCAAACATTTTAGTTGAATCTCTGGTAAATGAAAACGAGGGAGATTTAGAGCTGCTCATTGAGATTATGTTTGAGCAGGACATAGACTTGGCTAATGTAAGTTTTGTGAAACTTTTCGATTCTGATAATGAAGAGGTAACATGCCTTTACGCATATGATTGGGCAGATACTGGAAACTCTATTGATGTATGCAATTCTCAGAATAAACTTGTATTCCTAAGAGACGCTTCCACTCAAGATTTCCTCAATGAAGTCTTAGATCGATATTACTCTGTTACAAATCAAATTATATTTTCAGAAAATTTAGAAGGCAGAAGAAATATTCATCAAATTACGTCCTTTCCGATTTATCTGCAAGATGACTTTGGCTCTAGAACTTCAAAATTACTTGGCTCAATTATTATTGGCCGAGATTTAAGAAACTCCATGTCAACTTTTGAAGAAGATTTAGGTGTTCGAACTGGGTTGCTTGCGGACAAGCAAATCATTGATGCAGTTTATGATGGTTTGCTAGAAGATAGTTCCATAGGTATTTCAAAGTTTAGTTTTGACTATATTCAGAATGACATTTTAGATAACGGTTTAGAAAATCTTAGCAGTAAAAACATTGAAGCTCTTGGCTTATCTGTAACATCTGTTCCTGTTGCTTCAACAGTTAATCCAGATACAGCTTTATTTTTTGTAGTTAAAAATATCTCTGAAGACCTGAAGGAGCTAAGAGACTCAACCCTCAACTCAATAGTTTTTACATTTGCTGTGATTATCTTAATTGTACTGGCTATCTGGTGGGTTCAAGATGGTGCATTCTCCAGGATAGCAAAAGCTATAGAAGTTTTAGAAGCATTAACTAAAGGTGACACAACTAAAACTATTCCACAGAATAGGGGCTTTCTTTCATCTGAGACAAATGAAGTTGGACAACTCTCAAATGCTTTAGGACGTTATAGGAACCATTTGCTAGAAATGGAAGAGGTTAGGAATGATAGGGCTGAAAGAAGAAAGCAAAGAGATGAAGTAATCATTAAGAAAATGAGTGCCCTTTCAGAAAAACTTGAGGGCGAAGCTAAAGATTTAATTTCCAAAGATATCACAAATATGAGGAAGTTGGTCAATGAATCATCTGATGAAAATGCTGAAGAAGCATCAGTTGAAATGATGGAAATTGCATTCTCTAGAATGTCAGATGAGGTCAATGCATTAATTGACTTAAAAACCAAGGAGATGGCTGTGGCAAGAGATGAAGCTAGAGAGGCAAGTAGCGCAAAATCAAGATTCTTTGCCAATATGAGTCATGAGCTTAGAACACCACTTAACGCTATTATTGGTTATAGTGAAATGCTTCTTGAAGATTGTGAGGATCTAGGTAATGACGACATGATCCCTGATTTAAAACGTATCACAAACTCTAGCAAACACTTGTTATCACTTATTAATAATGTGCTGGATCTATCAAAAATTGAAGCTGGCAAAATGGATATGTACTTTACTCCATTCTCAATCGAAATCATGATTGAAACTATTAAAGATGTTTCAGGGCCTCTTGCTACAAAAAACAACAACGAATTCATCATTAAGAATAATGTTGATGGAGAGATGACAGCTGATGAGACTAAACTCAGACAATGTATCGTCAATTTCTTGAGCAATGCATTTAAGTTTACAGAAAATGGAAAAGTTGCTCTTGTAATTGATTCAATAGATAAAGAGGGGCAAGAGTTTATTAATTTTGATATTAAAGATAATGGTATTGGAATGACCGAAGAACAGCTTGGAAAGTTATTTGATACTTACACACAAGCTGAGAGGTCAACTAGTGCTAAATATGGAGGAACAGGCTTAGGCCTTTCAATCTCTAAGCATTTTGCAGAGATGATGGGAGGTGGTGTAGAAGTAACAAGTGAAGTTGGTGAAGGAAGCACATTCTCAATATTTGTGCCTAGAGTTACTGAAGACCAGATTGAAGAAGACGATTCAGATATTCAGAACCCTGCCCTGTCGGAAGGAGATGAATACATTCTTCTTGTTGATGATGATAAAGCTACACATGATGTAGTTAAAAGAGCAATAAAAAAGGAAGGCTATACAGTCTATAGCGCTTTTGATGGCGATGAAGGTATGGAGCAAGCTAGAAAGACAATCCCTAAACTTATTCTACTTGACGTATTAATGCCAGGAAGAGATGGTTGGTCTGTATTAAAAGAAATTAAAAATGATGTAAAACTAAAAGATGTGCCTGTTGTTATTACATCCGTATTAAATGAGGAAAGCTTAGCAACATCTTTAGGCGCCGATGACTATATGAAGAAGCCTATCGATAGATCCTTCTTTATAAACCTTGTCAAAAGATATATCACAGAAAAAGATCAAAAAGTTTTAATTGTTGATGATGATGAGAATACACGGGATTTGCTTGCAAAAATAATCAATTCAGAGGGGTATCTATCCATAGACGCAAAGAATGGTGAAGATGCGCTTGAAAGAGCAAAAGAAAAACCAGATTTAATTGTTCTTGACTTAGATATGCCTAGGATGGATGGTTTTGAGTTTATTGAGGCCTCAAGAGAACTTGGGCTGAATATACCAATTGTTGTTTTCTCTGGAAAAGATATAACAGCAGTTGAGGAGAAAATGCTAAGTAAATATACTGAAGGTATAGTAAAGAAAGAGTCAAAAGTTGAAGCTCTGGTGAAAGAAGTTAATCAGATTCTCAAACCTCAACAAACTTAGACATTTTATCTAAGAGTCTTTTAATGTCCACTGGCTTAGTATCAAAATCATCAGCACCTGCAGCCAATGCCTTTTGTCTATCAGTTTCAAGAGCATGAGCTGTAAGAGCAATTATTGGAATTTCTTTAAGATTTGGGTCTTCTTTTGCTTGGGTAGTGGCCTGCCATCCATCTAAAACAGGCAAACCCATATCCATTAGAACTAAATCAGGCTTCCTTTCTCGCATCTTATCGAGACCTTCTTGACCATCTAGTGCAAACTCAATTTCAAAACCTCTTCTTTCAAGCCTTCTGCCCAACATATCTCTATTCATTTCATTATCTTCAACTATTAATACGTATGCCATATATTATTCCTCACTAAAGTAAAATCTGTTTCTGCCATTTTTCTTTGCAGAATAAAGTCTTTCATCAGCTTTGTTTATCAAGTCAGATGTATTTGAGCACTCATTTGTAAATGCACAACCACCACTAATGGTGACTTTGATATTTTGATTATCAAATAAAGTTTCAAGTTCTTCAACACTTGTCCTAATTTTTTCGCATATCTCTCTTAAGTATGTCTCAGATGAATTATGAATTATGCCTAAAAATTCCTCTCCTCCAATTCTGCCAAAAAGATTTGGGGATCTTAAAATATCTGTTGATATTTTACTTACTGCTTTTATGATCTCATCGCCAGCAGCATGGCCATAGGTATCATTAACATTTTTAAAATGATCAATATCAAGAATTGCTACGGCAAAATGTTCTTTATTCTCATTTAATATTTGAGAAAAGCTTTTTTCCAATGAATCAAATACATAACGACGGTTGGGTATTTGAGTTAGCTCATCCGTAATTGCTTGATAGTGCAATTCACTCAATAGCTCTTTTTCTCTTTCCCTTAGTATTTTTCGTTCTAAAGTTGCAGCAACTTTTGCAAGCAAGATAGTAGAGTTCAGGGGCTTTGGCAAATAATCATTAGCACCAAGCAATAAGCACTTTGAAATACTCTCAACATCATCAAATGAGGAAACCATTATAACTGGAAGCTTATCTAGATCGTATTTTTTTCTAGTCTCAATTAATACTTCGAGACCATTTATTTCGGGCATAAGAACATCAAGCAAAATTAAATCGTAATCATCTTGTGAAATTAAATTAAGAGCTTTTTTTCCAGACATCGCTACTGTGCAATCAAATTTTTTGGATGTAAGTCTTCTTTCCAATACGTCACAGTTTGTTTTGTTATCATCAACAATCAGTATTTTTGAATTAGATATACTTTCATTAATTTTTATCTCATTATCTATTTTTCCTAATGAACTGAATACACTCTCAGCTCCGGTTGAAATGTCATCATCTTGCTTCGCTGCTGAAAAGCCATGTCTTAAGAATTCAACAAAATTTGATATTACCGACTCAACTTCTTTTGCTAATTGAACAATTTTATTAAGGTCTTCATTATGGTCATCTGAAACTTCATCTTCAAAATCTTCTAATAGTATTTCACTATATCCGATTATGCCGTTTAAAGGAGTTCGCAAATCATGTCTGAGGACCGAAGCCTCCTCATCTGTAGAAATAGTTTTATTTTTTTGCTCAGCGAAGTCTTTAAACGCATCAAAAAAATTTAACCTTAGAACTTTTGCTGATTTTTTTATATTTTGAAACTCATCAATAATTTCTTCATCATAATTTACTGATGACTCAAGAATTAAATTTATATAGTCTACTATGGCATCAACAGGCGTAGTGAAATCTTGTTTTATTTGGGTAAGAAGTATTCTTTCCTTCTTGTCACTCATTGGTTAAGTCTGTTAATGCACAAGGCTTGTGCATAAAAAATCCTTGTCCTATTTCACAACCCAAACTAACTGCCTTTTCTATTTGCCATTCTTCCTCTAAACCCTCACAAATGAACTTCATTGACATAGAGTCTGCAAGCAATTTTGCAATTTGAATTAAGTTTTGATTGTGGTTTTCATGCAACTCTAAGGCAAAACTTTTATCCAGTTTAAGAACATCAAAAGGCAAGTCTTTGAGATATCTTAGTGAAGAGTAGCCAGCACCAAAATCATCAAGTGCAATTGAAACTCCCAAATTTTTAATACTAGATAACCTTAAAGAAGCTTTGCTTAAATTACTTAATTCTGCAGTTTCGGTAACCTCTATGCCAAAATCTCCAGGCTTTATATTTGCCGCAGAAATAAACTCTTTAAAAATATTTAAGAAGTCTTTATGCAGAATAGTATGAGCTGATACATTGAAGTAGAGAGGCACGCCATCCAACCCTTTCTTTGATCTTTCTTGAAAATAATCTTTGACTACAGTCATTGATGACATCACCACTAATGAAAAAATACTCTCTCCTTCGATAAAAGGTATCACCTTGTCATTAGGTATCACCTCGCCTTTTTCATTGAAAAACCTAATCAACGCTTCTATGCCAGTAATTTCTTTTTTTCCAACTAGGCTGTATTGTTTTTGGTAATACATGTCGATCCTATCGTGCTCCAAGCATGAAATAACTGTTTTTAAAGCGAATAGGTTTTCTTTTGTATTAGAAACAATCTCTATTAAATAATACTTCTCACCTTCAACTGGAATCACATGGAGCAGAACACGCATTATAAAATTTTTATTTCGCAAGCTGATCTTCATGAACACATCAAATGCATCGGCTATTCCAGTATCAAATTTAGCTTTTTCAAAATCTTGCTGATCAATAAGCACAAAATCAGGTTTTGCATCACCATCAATGCTAAAAATATATTTGCTAGCATTGTTTAACCATTGAACTTTGCCTTTGACATTGGTTATAAGAAATGGTCTTTGGTGCAGCTCCAAAGATTTGCTTAGAAATTTAAGATCCTTTGTATTATTTACCATCTTTAAATGTGTCTTTTCTTAATTCTATTTCTTCTTGAACAATTTTCACAAACTCTGGGTTAAATGTAGATTTACTTTTATTCCATACATCAAGGTTCAGTTTATTGCCCATAAATAGTGTTCCAAGAGCTTTGCGCATAGTCTTCCATTCTTCATCATCTAACATGCCCATTTGGTATTGGTAAAAATGATTTTCTCTTGCTCTTAAAATTGCAGTCATATGAATTCTTAATCCAACTTCCTCTTCAATTTCAAGCTTTTCATTCATAATAAGTTTTTTCTTTGCTCTCATTAAAAGAGGGTCAAGACCGGCTAGAGTAACTTCTTGATGTGCTTCAGCAATTGATTGTCTAGAGGCAGCTTTCCCGACTTTTATCTGCGTCTGTATTTGGGCAACCAGAAACCAAACACTAAAAATTACAGCAGGGCCAGTGATAATATTTATTATTTGGCTTGCTAAATCTATCCAATACTCGTAATTCATTACAAAATTCCAAAAATAGTTCCTAAAAGAACAAAGAATATAATAGCAAGAGCTGCCCCACCTGGAACTGTAACAAACCAGGATCCAAGAATCTGATAAACAGACTTTAAATTTACCTTGTTCCCACTAAAAAATCCAATACCAATGACTGCTCCTACAAGAGTGTGTGTTGTAGATAAAGGAATTCCGGAAATGCTGCCAAGCAAAACAATGATAGCTGTTGAAAGCTCTGCTGCAAAACCTTTTGAAGGTTTTAGTTTTGTGATTTTTTCCCCAACAGTTCTTATAACTTTATACCCAAGAGTTAACATTCCCAAAACTATTCCTATGGCGCCAGTAAGTAGCACCCATTCAGGCACAACTGATTGTGACTCTACTGAGCCCAAGTTTTCTATAGTTGAAATAATTGCTGCCATTGGTCCTACTGCATTCGCAACATCATTAGAACCATGCGCAAAAGCTATAGAACATGCAGTAAATATCATTAAAACCGCAAATTTACCTTCAATATTTGGATCTGAAGAAGTTGAAAGATAATGAGATAAAATTAATCTAGATATTCCATAACAAATAAGTGCAACAAAAAAGGAGATACCGATATTTACTGCAATTACATCTTGATCTCCAAAGTATTGAGTTATTAACACAGGTATATCTGTATTTGCCAAACTTTTAGTCAGCGTAATTCCACAAATTAGAAACCCTACTAGTCCAGCATATATTGGTATATAGCTCCTCCCAGCTTCAAGCGGATCTTTTGCTTTAATAATAAACCTCTTCGCTGATGAATAAATTAAACCAGATAATAATGCAGCCACAAAAGGTACAATCAACCAAGTGATCGTAACTCCGCCAATATATTCCCATCGTACAGAAGACCAGCCGATATAATAAATACTAAATCCAGCAATTGCTCCAATTATTGAGTGTGTTGTTGAAACAGGCCAGCCAAACATGGTTGCAAACAGAAGCCAAGTGCCAGCTGCAAGCAAGCTCGATAACATTCCAAGTATGAATACTGATGGGTCATCATTAAAGAGTTCGGGGGGGACAATATTTTCTCTTATTGTTGTGGTTACTTCTGCCCCTGCAAAATATGCGCCCATAAAAGTAAAGATTGATGCAATTACTAATGCTTGAGTTAAGGAAAGAGCTTTACTTCCCACCGAAGTACCCATGGCATTTGCTACATCATTGGCACCAATTCCATATGCCATAAGAAAGCCAAAAAATAAAGCAGAGATAATAATTAAGTAGAAGTTGTCTATTATGAATTCCACAGGATTATTCTGCAGGAAATCTCATGTAATTACTATGGTTTGGAACTATTCGTGCAGAAAACTTTTAAGAACATCTGATCTTGTTGGGTGTCGCAACTTTCTAAGAGCTTTTGCTTCTATCTGTCTAATTCTTTCTCTAGTCACATCAAATTGTTTACCAACTTCTTCCAATGTATGATCATTATTCATACCAATACCAAATCTCATTCTTAGAACCTTAGCTTCCCTTACTGTTAATGATGCAAGAATTTCGTCAGTAGCATCTTTCAGCCCCCTTATTGATGCATCGTCAATTGGGGAGTTAATGGATGTGTCTTCTAAGAAATCACCTAAATTTGAATCTTCGTCATCACCAATCGGAGTTTCCATTGAAATAGGTTCTTTTGCTATTTTCATAACTTTTCGCATCTTATCTTCTGGAATATCAAGTCTCTTAGACATCTCTTCAGGTGTTGGCTCTCTGCCAATCTCTTGCATCATTTGTCTTGAGAGTCTATTTAGCTTATTGATTGTTTCTATCATATGAACTGGAATTCTTATTGTTCTAGCTTGGTCTGCAATTGATCTTGTAATTGCCTGTCTGCTCCACCAAGTTGCATAAGTTGAGAATTTATAGCCACGCCTATATTCAAACTTATCAACAGCTTTCATCAAACCAATATTCCCCTCTTGGATAAGGTCTAGAAACTGCAGGCCCCTGTTTGTGTATTTCTTTGCAATTGATATCACAAGCCTAAGGTTAGCTTCAATCATTTCTTTTTTAGCTCGAAGCAGTCTTCGATATGCTTTGCCAATTCTTTTATTAAGAGAAATGATCTGAGTTACAGGCATTAAATTGTTGTCGTCAATTTTAATTAAATCTTTTTGGATTCGAGTAAATGTTGGCTTGATCTCTTCAATATCCTTCTTCTTAAATCTTTTGTCTTTTGCCAGTTTTGTTAAAAGTCTTACATTAATTAAATTCTCTTCAATCAGCTCTCTTGCTTCCTTTCTTGGAACCTTAATGTTTTTTACCAACATAGTTTTTAATTCTTTTTCAAAACCACCAACTAATTGTTTTTTTTCAGCAGGAATAAGAACCAAAGTATCGAAAACTTTTGAATTGAACTTAATTGTTTGAAATTGAAGCTTTAGTTTATCAAGTGCTTTTTGTCCTTTCTCATCAAGCTTTGCATTACTTAAAGATTTTAAATATTTGTTGTATTCTCTTTTGATAATTTTTATTTTTGCTTCACATTCTTCAAATGAAATAACATTAGCTTCCTCTTCCTCTGAATCTTCTTCATCCTCTTCAATTTCTTGATCTGCATCAAAAGACGCATCAGCGACCTCTTTTTCAGGCTCGTCTATCATGAAACCTGATATCAAATCTTGAGTCTTCTTCTCTCCATCTTTTATTCGTTTAAAGAAATCAAGAATATATTCAATACACAATGGATATTCTGCACACAACGACAAAACTTCCTTCATTGCAGCCTCAATTCTTTTTGCAATATCAATTTCCCCAGTTTTTGTTAGGAGGTCAACACTGCCCATTTCACGCATATACATTCTTACTGGGTCCGTTGTTCTTCCAGATTCAATTTCAGTTTGTGAAAGGGCTGCTACCGCATCTTCGGCTGCTAACTCATCTGTCTCCTCATCTTCGCCAAGCATTAGTTCATCTTGATCAGGCGTGTTTTCAAAAACCTTAATCCCCATATCTCTCAGAACTTGGATAATCTCTTCAAAATTATCTTCATCTGTAGACCCATCTGGAAGGGTATCTGTAATATCTGAATGTGTTAAATAACCTTGTTCACGCCCTAACTGAATTAACTGGGCTATATCATTTGCTGGTGTGCTTTTTTCTGACATGAATTCCTATATGTTTATTACTGCTAAAAAATCAACTGTATGTGTTGAGAAACTGTATTAACTCCTCTTCCTGAGTTGAGATATTATCACTTAAATTTAGCAATTTTTGCAGATTTTCTTTCCTTTGTTGTGTTAAATCACGTTTTTTAGCAAGATTCTTTAAATATTCGGTAAATTCTCCGTCATTTTTCAATCGAAGCGCATCAGTTGCTCTATCAAATTCTGCGATAGCCTCTTCATCTGTCATAGAAAACTCAACCATTGCAGCTTTTGAGTATAAAGATGTTTCCTTATGTTCTTTTCCATCAGACGCAAGTGAAAGTATTATTTTTTTAAATTCACTTAGCTCTTCTTTATTAGTTCTTTTCAAGAAATCTAAAAAGACAGTGCTTTTTTCTCCTAGTGCAGGTAAAAAATGATCATAGATGTAAATAATAAGAACAAAAACTACACCGTCATGTTTCTCAGGCTTTTTATTTCTTGATATAACTTTTTTCGCCTGTGGAGCATCTTCTGTTAGCAGCAATTCCTGACTTATATTGAGTTCATCTGAGAACTTTTTAATCAAAGTTTGTTTAAGGGCATCTGATTTTAACGATTGAAGCAATTTCTTAAGCTCAAAAATAATTGTTCGAATGTCTTCTGGAGAATTTAAGTCTCTACCTCTCTTTAAGTATTGGAAAGCGAAACTTTCTAACTGCATTGATTTGCTAATTCTTTTCTCAAATTCTTCTCTACCATTTTTTTGAATGTAAGAATCAGGATCTTCACCTTCGGGAAGGAAAAGGAACCTAATGGTTCTGTCTTCAAATATTTGATTCAATGAAAATTGAAATGATCGCCATGCTGCTTTCAAGCCTGCTTGGTCTGAATCAAAACAAAAAACTATTTTTTTCTTGAGCTTAAAGAGGTTTTGGAGGTGTGCCAATGAAAATGCTGTCCCCAAAGATGCTACTGCATTATTAACACTATGCTGGGACAACATAATGACATCCATGTATCCCTCTGTAACAATAAAATAATCACTTTTGTGATCTTGTTTAGCATTGTTAAATCCATAAAGCTCTCTCGATTTATTGAAAAAAGGACTATCTTTTGAATTCAAATATTTTGGCAGGGAGTCATCGATCGTTCTGCCACCAAATCCAATAATATTTCCTGAATGATTTTTTATAGGAAACATTAACCTTTTTCTGTAAAAGGGATAAATGCCCTTTTCATTTTTTAAAAAGTTGCCACTTTTTAGAATTGTTTCTTCACTAAATTTTTCTTTTAATTTTGCTAGCAGATCATGTTGATCGAAGTCTGCATACCCAATGGTAAATTTCTTTGCTGTTTCGCCATTGACCCCTCTTTGCTTTAAGTAATCGACAACAAACTCATATTTTTTATTTTTTAAAGCAGAAAAGTAGAAGTCTGCGATCATAATATTTAATTCATAAATTTCTGAATGATCAGGTCTATTTGAATTTGAACTCCTTGGAACAGTTACATTATTAAATTCTGCTAGTCTCTCTACAGCTTCGACAAAATTCAAGCCCTCGTATTCTTGTAAAAAAGTAATGACATTCCCACCTTTTCCACACCCAAAACAATGATAAATTTGTTTTTGAGGGCTTACTGTAAAGGATGGAGTTTTTTCATCGTGAAAAGGACAATGAGTGATGTAATTTGAGCTTCTTTTAGTAAGCTTGAGGTAATTGCTTAATACTGTAACTATGTCAGAGTCGCTCACTAGCTGATCGATAAACTCTCTTGGTATTGAACTACCCATAGTTTTGGTTGAACCACCCCTCAAAAATTAATTCAGCAGATTTAGAATCAAAATCTTTGTTCTCTTTTTTATTTGCTACTGCCTGGCTTGTAAAGTCTTCCTCTGCTTCAACTATCTTGATTCTATATTTGTCCTCAAACTCTGCTATAAATTTCTTAATAGATTTTAAAAATTCATCAGACGCTTTTGATGGAACTCCAATTAAACATATATTTGGGAGCCAGTCCGCAATTATCTTATCAAAGTCATCAAAAATATTTTTATTATTTGCAACCACAGGCAAAGCTTTAGAGTGGCCAGTCATAGTTTCCGATATACAGACACCAATTTTTTTGGTTCCATAGTCAATCGTCAGTACTACTTTGGCTTCTTTTTGCTCCATTAGTTTGTGCTTTTTAGACTATCCCAGAAAATTGCAGCTGGATTTAGATCTGAATTATTGTGAATTTCCTGCAAACAAGTTGGAGAAGTGATGTTGATCTCAGATAGTTTAGTGCCCAATAGATCAGCTCCAGCAAAATATATATTATTGTCTTTTAGGAAAGGAATAATCATTTCTGCTAATGCAATATCGTCATCATTAACTGTTTTAATTACAGACGTTGCCCCAACTGCAAGGTTGCCTCTAAAATCACTATCTGATGGGACTCTTACAACTTTTTTAGGAAGAAGTTCGTAGTTAATAAATGTAAGTCTATTATCTCCATTAACAGCTTCAGGCACATACTCTTGGGCAATGACATGCTTTCTGCCGTTTTGAGTAATAGTTTCCCAAATTACATTTAAATTTTTATCATTTTTTTCAACGTAAAAGATCGACTTCCCACCCATGCCATCTAGTGGTTTGATCACAATCTTCCCTCTGTCATCAGTCATGAAATTTGTGATTTCTTCCACAGAGTTTGTTACCAATGTCTCAGGAATTAATTCTGGGAAATTTAAGATAATGAGTTTTTCGTTATGTTCTCTTAGAGATCTAGCAGAATTAATGCACTCTATTCCAGATAATTCTAAGAGTTGTGTAAGGTATAGGTACTCTTTGTTGAATGGTGGGTCGACCCTATTAACTACAAGATCTAAATCATTTATTGAAAGTTGTTTCTTTGCCTCAGTTGAATAAGTAAAGTCATCTTCATTTTCAAATTTGATTTGATGAGCATATGCAAACAAGGAGTTTTGTTTGAAAGTTACATCACTTATATCAAAAAAATAGACAGTATAGCCCCTCTTAAAAGCCTCTTTCATTAAATAGATCGATGTATCTTTTTTATCATTAATCGATACAAAGTTACTTACGATAAAACCTACTTCCATAAATTAAAAACTAATCCTAGATAGAGCTACTATTGGTGCAGTTTCAGCTCTCAGAATATTTTCTCCTAAATTATAATAATTGACTTTTGCATCTTGAAGAAACTCTTTTTCATCATCAGAGAAACCAAATTCACCGCCAGTAATAAGCACTTCACATTTAGAGTTTGATGAGAATGTTGTATAGGAGCCCAGCTCTAACGCACATACGCTTTCAAATTTTGAAAAATCAATCTCCTCAATATTGCTTGCTATGTGCAAAGCAGGAGGGAAAAAGTTTTCTGACTGATGTGCTGCTGAGTTGATAATCTCAAGATATCTATCAATTTTACTCAGCTCTTTTGTGTGGCTGTAGAGATGTTTTGACTTATCAGATACATAAGCATGTATTGCTCCCACTCCAAGCTCTGTTAGTTTTTGAACTAAAAATTCAAATCTAGTTTTTTTTAAAATTGGAACAACGGCTGTTATAAAGTTTTTTCTCTTTTTAGTCTCTTTGTCTATCAAACTTACGGCATCCTTTCCATTAAATAGACCCGACCATCTTGTTCCATATCCATCATAAATAAATACTGAATCATTTAAGCCCATTTTTAGTACTTTTTTAAAGTAATGTATTTGACTATTGTCTAAAAAATGATCAATATTTTTATCTAGTTTTTTTTTGAGGAATAAAGATGCTGTTTTCATGTTGAACAGCAATTATATCATTTGATGTCTAACAATTTTAATACAAAGAAAAGGAGCCTAAGAGGCGAGGTAAAAAGAGCGATAAAGAGATATTACCGCAATCTGGATGGAGAGAATCCAATAGAACTGTATGAGCTTACATTAAGCCAAATAGAACCGCCTTTGCTTGAAGTTGTTTTAAAGAAATGTAGAGGCAACCAATCACAAGCATGCCAAATACTAGGATTAAATAGAGGCACGCTCAGAAAAAAAATGGCTAAGTATGGACTTCTGTAAATGATAAAAATTAAAACAGCATTACTAAGTGTTTATGATAAATCCGGAATCATGTCGCTTGCTCAAACACTCATTAAAAATCACGTAGAAATACTTTCTTCAGGTGGTACAGCTAATTTCCTTAAAGAGAATGGTATCGAAGTCACAGAAGTGTCTGATTATACAGGCTCACCCGAAATGTTTGGAGGAAGGGTTAAAACTTTGCATCCTAAAATACATGCAGGAATACTTGCGAGAGATGAGAATGATATTAGTGAGCTTGAATCTATGGGTGCAAAAAAGATTGATTTGGTTGTGGTTAATCTTTATCCATTTGAGGATGAGTTAAAGAAACCAGATGCCACAGAAAATGATCTTATTGAAAAAATTGATATTGGTGGCCCAGCAATGTTAAGAGCTGCCGCCAAAAATTATAAAAATACCGTATGCGTGTGTGATCCAAAACACTACGACGAGATAGACCTTTCAGGGATGACTGTAGAAAAATCAAAAATACTGGCTGGTCATATTTTTGCACATACCTCCCATTATGATTCCTTGGTTAATAGTTGGATGCATGAGGATTCAAAATCTATATTGGGAAAAGAACAAAGATTAAGATATGGTGAAAATCCACACCAAGAGGCCTCTGTTACTATTACAGACGACTCACCTATTGATATCTTGAACCCATTACAAGGGAAAGAGGTCTCATACAATAATGTCAATGATGCATTGGCGGCTGTTGCTTGTGTCAATGAGTTTGCTGAACCAGCTGTATGTATAGTCAAACACGCAAACCCATGTGGAGTAGCAGAAAGTGATAACTTATTTGACTCCTACAAAAAAGCTTTTTCTACAGACCCAACATCAGCATTTGGTGGGGTTATTGCTCTCAATCAACAAGTTGAAAGTGATTTAGCAGAATATATGATTGATAACCAATTTATTGAGGTCATAATTGCGCCCTCTTTTTCTGAAGATGCGAAAAACACGTTTTTAAAAAAACCAAATATAAGACTATTAATTTCAACAGCCTTGAATAGCAACCTTATGGAAACTAAAACTTCATATGGAATTAAACTTATGCAAATGCAAGATAATGCAGACCCTCAAAATCATGATATCAAAATTGTTTCTGACTTAGAGCCAAACCACAGTGAAATGCAAGACCTTATCTTTGCAATGAAAGTAGCAAAACATGTCAAATCAAATGCCATTGTGCTTGCTAAAAATAAAATGACAATTGGTATTGGAGCTGGTCAAATGAGTAGAATCATTAGTACAAAAATTGCATTTATGAAAGCTAAAGAAGAAGGCCTAGATGCCTCAAATTGCGTGCTTGCTTCGGATGCCTTTTTCCCATTCAGAGATAACATAGATCTTGCAGCTAAGAATGGTGCAAAACATATCATTCAGCCAGGCGGCTCAATCAGAGACCAAGAAGTAATTGATGCAATTAATGAAAGCGATATGACCATGGCAATTACAGGAATAAGGCACTTTAAGCACTAATGAAAATATTAGTTATAGGTCAGGGTGGCAGAGAGCATGCAATTGCATGGAAGTTAGCTAAGTCAAAGAGAGCTGAGGCAATTTTTGTGGCTCCGGGAAATGGCGGAACAAGCCATGAAGAGAAATGCGTAAACATTGATATCGATGTCTTAGATTTTGAAGCACTAAAACAGTTTATTTTAGATCATTCGGTTAGTCTTGTAGTTGTTGGTCCCGAGGACCCATTAGTACAAGGTATTAAGGACTACCTTATTGGTTGCGATGTGATGGTATTTGGACCATGTTCAGTTGGAGCGCAATTAGAGGGCTCAAAGATTTATTCGAAAGAATTTATGTTTGAAAATAATATTCCGACAGGCGAAGCCAAATTTTTTAATGAAGCAAGGGTTGCAAAAGAATATCTCAATAAGATCAATTTTCCAATAGTGCTTAAAGCAGATGGATTGGCTGCAGGTAAAGGCGTTCTTGTTACAGAAAATAGACAAGAAGCTTTAGATTGGATTGATGATGTAATGGAGAATTCTAAATTTGGAGATGCTGGGCAAAAAATTCTTATAGAAGAATGCCTATATGGGACGGAGTTAAGCTTCATGGGCATTATGACACCTGATTGTTTTATACCTTTTGAGACAAGCATTGACTACAAGCCACTTCTTGATGGCAATAAAGGGCCTAACACCGGTGGAATGGGATGCATGTCTCCATCTCCATTTATGAATGATGACTTAAAGTCATACATTGTTAAAGACGTGGTAAATCCAACAATTGATGGATTAAGAAAAAGGGGTATAAATTATTACGGCTTCATGTATTTTGGCTTGATGGTGAAAGATAACAAGCCGAAAGTATTGGAATACAACTGCAGACTCGGGGACCCTGAAACACAATGCCTTATGATGCAGATGGAATCTGATTTTCTTGAAATTCTTTTGTCTTGCCTAGAGGATAAAGAGCCTAATATTGAATGGAACACTGGGGCCTCAATGGGAGTAGTTATAGCTTCAGGTGGGTACCCAAACGCATACCAAAAAGGTGAAAAAATAACTTTGAGAGATGTTGGAGACTGCAAACTTTTTCATGCAGGCACACAATCTCTCAACAATGAACTGGTTACATCTGGAGGAAGAGTATTTTCACTAAACTACCAAAGCAAAACCATTGAAGAATGCAAAAAATACATTTATGAAAAGATTTCATCTGTTGATTTTTCTAACTGTATTCATAGAACTGATATAGGAGATATATATGAGTCTTAATGACAAGATTGCGCAAGAGCTTAATCACTTTTTAAGAATCATCAATTACAAAGATTCAGCACAACCCGATAAATCATTAAATGATGATGATAAGAAAAAGTCGATATCATTAATGAGGGTAAATGCTTCTGGAGAAGTATCTGCACAGGCCCTTTATAGAGGACAAGCTTTCTTTTCAAAAACTCCAAAAGTTAAAGAGCATTTGATAAAAGCAGGTGATGAGGAATTTATTCACTTGGAATGGTGCACAAAAAGACTTGAAGAGCTTGGCGGCAAAAAATCTATTCTTGACCCTCTGTACTATGCAGGATCATTCACCTTGGGATCTATTGCTGGTCTTATTGGTGATGGAACAAGCTTAGGGTTTGTAGAAGAAACAGAGAAACAAGTTGTTGAGCATTTGAAAAGACATCTAAATGAGATGTCACCAAATGATAAAAAAAGTCGTGAGATTTTAGAAAAAATGTTGGAAGAGGAGGAAATGCATGGTCAAGAAGCAAAAGATCATGGAAGCACTGAACTTCCTGGTCCTGTTAAAGGAGTGATGACGGCTACATCTAAAATTATGACAACGCTAAGCAGATATATTTAATTCAAGTTTACCTGAGAACCTTCTTTAAGGTCATTTTCTTCAAACCAATCTTTATTCATTTCAATTGCTGCAACAATTCTTTCACTTTCAGAGCATATTGAATCTGTGCTTAGTGGCTGCAAATCATTTATTTGGACAATAGTTCTGTCTTGATCAATGAAAGCAACTGAAAGAGGCAGGTTAGTATTTTTCATCCACATACATTTTTTACTTGCGTTTGGCCAAAAAAATATCATCCCTTCATTTTCCTCTAAATAATCAACGCCCATAAGGCCTCTAGCTCTACTGCTATTTGTATCAGCTATAAATAGCTCAAGCTTTACATTTTCGACTGTGACTTTAATTTTTTCTGGTTTAGCTTCAACTAATGTTGTTGCGAAGAGTAGAAATAGTATTCTGATAATCATCTGTATTAAATATTGCTGAACCTAAGACAAAAGTATCTGCCCCAGCATCTGAAACATCTTTGATGTTTTCTGCATTTATTCCGCCATCAACCTCCAGCCTTGCTGCAGATTTATTTTTGTCCATATAAGCTCTCATATCTTTAATTTTTTCCAGAACATCCTCGATAAACTTTTGGCCTCCAAAACCTGGATTTACAGACATTAATAAAACTAAATCAAGCTCATTAAGATATTCTTTTGCTATGTCAGAGTTTTCAGGTGGGTTTATTGCCATCCCTACTTTGCACCCATGTTTTTTAATCAATTTAATTGTTTCGCTAATGTTGTTTGTTGCACTTGGATGAAAAGAAATTAAATCTGCGCCAGCTGCAGCAAACATCTCAACTAACTGATCAACAGGCTCTACCATTAAGTGCACATCAATGAAGTCCTTAATTCCATACTCTCTCAATGATCTACATACCATTGGGCCTACAGTTAAATTTGGAACATAATGATTATCCATCACATCAAAGTGAATCCAATCTGCTCCAGAATTAATTACATCCACAACTTCTTTGCCTAACTGTGCAAAATCAGCTGAAAGGATTGAAGGGGCAATAATCTTATCCATTATTTAAAAGTTCTAGAGTTTGAATAGTACCGACATCATACCAATTAATCTTTGGAATTTCTGCATGCAAATTATTTGAAGAAGCATGCCTCTTGAGGCAATCATCCCAATAATGAAATTTTATATGTGCTACTTGATTGAAAACTTCAGCATTTACTACAGAGAACCCCATCCACGTATAGTTTTTTGTAGTTTCCAGACATACCTTTGAGTTCTTAATGTTGAAATCACCCTGATTTTTGGTTTCAACTGCAAAAAGTGTTGGAGAAGTAAAACTTTTAAAATATTTATAATCCAGGTCGGAATATATATCGGAGTTTAGAACTAAAAAATCATCGTTGCCTAAATGATGTAATGCTTTTTTGATCCCCCCTCCAGTGCCCAAGATTTCTTTTTCTATGCTGAATATAATTCTTGGATCATTATCAAACTCATTTTTGACATAACTAATAATCTCATCGGATAAATAATGAGTATTTATTATTATCTGACTATAGTCTGCAGCTAGTAGTTTACTAAGATGGTATTTTATCAATGGCTGACCTTTGACTTTAATTAATGGTTTTGGGGTTGATTGAGTTAAATGGCCAAGCCTTTTTCCAAAACCAGCAGCTAAGATCATTGCTTTCATAATAGTCTTTTTATAAGTTTTGATTGTTGAGAATAATTAAGCTCATCTAATGAGTACACAATTCTATTTAAAAATTTATCTATGTCTTTTTTTCTATTTAATAAGTGGCCATCTTCAAAATAGCAAATAAAAGTTCCTACAATTCGCATTGATCTGTGTGCTAGAGCAACTAAAATTGAATTTTTCAATTCCTCAGATGTAAAGTTCAAAGCATTCATTCCAATGTGTTTGCTTAATGCGGCATCAATTAACTTATCATCGAAGCTAAAATCGTGATCAAATAGCAAAGAGGCCAAATCTATGCCAATTGGCGCAATATTAAGATCTTGATGATCAATAATGCACAGGCTTCCATCACGAATTAAAAAATTCCGTCTTTCAAAATCATTGTGGGTAGGAAAAAATGGTTGTTGCATTAACTTGTTTACAAGATCTTTTCTCAGGCTATCTATTTTTAACTTATCTTCAGCTTTTAATTCATTTTTCTTGTAAGAAAAAATTTTAAAGAAGTTATTTGTTTGATTTAGAAGGTCCTCCTCAGTAAATGACTTTAGAACAGTTTGGTCTACAGCATAAATTTTACTTAGTTCTGATAATGCTTGATTGATTAAGTTACTTTCCTCAATTGAGTTTGCTGTATCAAGCGTCTTATCGCCAAAATCTTCCTGCAGAATAAATTCAAGATTCTCCGAAAAAGCATATATGTCTGGCACAGAGACAGAATGATTCTTTAATATTTTTGATGAATATAAAAACTTAGCTGCTTGTTCAGAATTTTTTTCGTTTACTGAGAGTATATATGACGCGTCTTCAGCAGAAACTCGAAAATAGATTCGAGAGCTTGCTTCTTGTCTTAGCTTGATAAGATTAAATGAATCTTGGCCAAGGGTTTTTGATAACCATTCTATAGCTTCTGAGGTTTTGTCTTTCAACTATCTTTGACTACTTTAGGAACTGGATAATCTGCAGCTGGAACAAAAAAATCAGGCATAAGCTGATCGAAAGGATAGTCAGCATATTTCCCAAAATCTGTTTCGCCATGCTCTGCTAATAAGGTATCGTCAATTATAAAATTACCTGTGAATTTAGATTTGTCTTTATTCAAAATAATATGAGCAGCATCAGCCATTATCTCTGGGCTTCTTGATTTGTTATACATCTCATCCCCGCCTAAAACATTAGCTACTGCTGCGGTTTTAATAGCTGTTCTTGGCCATAGTGCATTAACAGCTATCTTACCTTCAAACTCAGAAGCCATTCCTAGGACACACATACTCATATTGTATTTAGCCATTGTGTATGCAACCGAGCCCCTAAACCATAGTGGGTTCATATCTAGAGGGGGAGATAGATTAAGAATATGTGGATTTTCTGCTTTTAATAGATATGGAACACAGGTTTTGCTTACCAAGAAGGTCCCTCTTCCATTTATGTTATGCATCAAATCATACCTTTTCATTTCCGTATCAAGAGTGCCTGTAAGACTAATTGCCGATGCATTGTTTATGCATATATCAATGCCACCAAATTCATTAACTGTTTTTTGAACACAATCTTGAACGCTCTCTTCATCACGTATATCGCATTTTAATGGTAGTGCCATACCGCCTGCCTGCTCTATATCTCTAGCAGCAGTGTAGATTGTTCCCTCAAGTTTTGGGTGAGGCTCTGTTGTTTTTGCTGCAATAGCTATTTTGGCTCCATCTTTTGCAGCTCTCATAGCAATAGCTAGGCCTATGCCTCTACTTCCACCTGACATGAAAATTACTTTGTCTTTTAAACTCATATTCATCCATCCTCTATTAGATTTATAATAACAACGAAATGATTAAAATTCATAAATACATATCTGTTGTCCTTTTAGCTAACTCATTTCATGCTTGGTCTGAGTGTACTGATGAGAACAACAATAAAAGAACTGATCAAGATATAACGATTCTTGAGGGATCCCTTGAGCTATCAGAAAAATTTGATATTACTTTTGAATCAGCAACTTCCAACAAAAATAACCTAGAATTCCAGGATCTTAAAGTAACTTCTTGTGAAAATTCATCTGCATGGAGCCTAGTTGCAGAAAAAGCAACATATAACGATGAAATAAAAAGCCTGATAATAGAAGATACCAAGCTTAAGGTTTTTGATTTACCTATCTTCTGGCTTGGGGAAGTAACCATTGATGATTCAGATAGCTTAAATGTTCCAAATTTTGGAATTACAGACTCAAAAATTGACATAAGTTATAAATTTAAAAACAAAACTGAAAACACAAATTTTGTTTTGGAACCAATTTATGCAAAATCTTCTTTTGGCACTTCAATGAACTTTGATTATGAAGATGATGAAAATTTTTTTAGTTTTCAAACTTTGGGTATAAACGATGATAATAAATCATGGGTTTATGATATTGATGCAAATATAAATTTAACTAATTCTATATCTCTTAATATTGATTACTCAAATTTCAGCGGGGAATCCTTAATCCAAAACTATGGGCATAAATATCTTGATACAAATCGAAGAAGCCTTGATCTTGAACAATCATTTGGGCTCAATTTTCAACATAGAAACAGAAGTTTTTCACTCCAGTCTACAAATTACGTGAATTTTGGGTTCTTGAGGCCAGTTTCGCATACAAAAGATTTTTTTCTGTATGAGCGCTTTTTTAAAGTTAATGGTTGGGGATTAAGTTTAGCTACTGAATATTCACAATTTGAAAATAATTTGTCCTCAGAATATCAGCTGCCTTACCTGCAAACTTTGTCAGCAGACCGAGAAGTAAGAGACGTTAGCATCACGAGATCATTCAACTCAAACAACTTTTCTTACAATGTTGAATTTTTTAGCTCATTTAAAACATACGAATATGATATAGAGGCCATAAGCGTCAATGCAGACTCACAGAATTATGTTTTAAAACAGGAGGTTAGCTTCAAAAATGATGGAGAATTTAAAATTGGAGCTATGTGGTCAAATTTCAATGATCAATCCAAGCAACCGTTACTAGACAGCTATCCCATTAATCCTTCTCCTGAATCAAACATAGCAATTAGGCCATGGGTTGGGAAAGATAGAGATGCTAATTTTAGAAAAATTTATCTATACAAAAAGGGCTTGAATCAAAATTTCATGTATTCAATTTCCACAAATCTCTATGAGAAATACAACTATGATCAAGAAGATATGATTTTCTCGAAATTTTTTAATAAGAAGCCTATCTTTTTTTCACTCATGACAAGAAACAAAAACTTCAATATTTATGCAATGGGCAACTATAGCTATGAGGAAAGCAAATTAATGGGACTGACTGCTGGTTTTCGCTATTCTGATAACTCAACAAAGTTTTCACTTGGGAAAAGCGAGATAATTCCGTCAAGCTATCCTCTTAAACCACTGCATAACTATGTTATGAAATTTAAAAAAGATTTTGATTCTTTTTCACTTTTCTCCAGAGCTCAATATGAAATTGATGATAAAAGTCTCAACGAAAGTGTTTTTGGCATTGAATGGATTTATGATTGTTTGCGTCTAAGACTTAGTTTTGAAAAAGCAAAATTTTTTCCAGTAGGAGCAGAATCAAATAATGAATTTAGCTACATGCAAAATATTTATTTGACTAATCCAGCAGTAAAAAATAACCTTAGCTTTGAATTTGAACTTATTGGTCTTACAAACGTTCTAACACCAATAGATAATATTATTGAAAATGGATTATTTAATTAGATTTACCTTTTTGTTTTTGACACTTTGTTCGTCCTCTTTTTATGCTTTTAGCAATCAGCTCGATAGAGTTGCCGTAATAGTTAATGATGGCGTTGTACTTGAATCTGATATACAACTAAAGGTAAGAGAATATAAGAAAAATGCTGCGTTGGAGGGGCAGAGCATTCCTGGTGATGACGCATTGAGAGAGACAGTTGTTGAGCAACTAATCCTGGATGAGCTGCAGCTTCAGATTGCTGATAGGGTTGGAATAAAAATAGGTGATGAGGAGCTTAACCTTACTTTGAAAACTCTAGCCCAACAAAATAACTTAAGCCTTGAAGACTTTATAAGCTTTGTTGAAAATCAAGGTGACTCGTATGCTCAATTAAGGGAAGATGTCAGGAAGGGCCTAAAAATTCAAAGAGTTCAGAGAGGAAGAATTCAAAATAAAATATCTATTACACAAGAGGAAATTGATAATTTCTTACAAACAGAGGAAGCACAAAATCAACTGACACCAGAATTAAAAGTTCAACAAGTTCTAATAAGAAGGGGTCCTGAAAATAATGTGTCTGATGTATATGAAGAAATACTTCTTGGGCTGTCAAATGGCATAAACTTTAAGGAATTTGTAACTAAATACTCTGAGGATAACAACGATGGGGATTTGGGTTGGAGAAAAATTACAGGATTCCCAGAACTGTTTAAGAATCCAATCAAAGGTTTAGAAATAGGAAGCATCTCAGATCCTATTCAAAGTGGAGCAGGAAATCACATATTATTTTTAGAGGACAAAAGAGGGCCAACTGTAACTTTCGAAAAACAATGGAATGTGCGACATATTCTTTTAATACCGAACAGAATAAGACCTGAAAGTGCTAGTGAAAAACTAATAACTGAAATCAGAGAGAGAATAATTAATGGCGAATCATTTGAATCCCTAGCAACCGAGTATTCTGATGATCCTGGCTCTAAGCAAGAAGGCGGTAACCTAGGATGGGCTGGTGAAGGTGTATATGCTGAGCAATTTGAGATGATGATGAAAAAGGCAAATATAAATTCTGTTACCCAACCTTTTGTAACCCAATTTGGTTGGCATATTTTAGAAGTTCTAGGCACAAGAGTTGAGGACAAAACAGAACAAAGAATTGAAGATCAAGCTTTCCAGTATCTTTATGGCAGAAAGTTTGAAGAGGAACTTGAATCTGATCTTCAGGAGTTAAGAGCAGAAGCATTTGTTGAAATAAAAGAGTTTGATTAAAAACCCCGTTGTAATTTCTATTGGTGATCCAAGCGGCATAGGCCCAGAAGTCTTCTTGAAATCAATAATCAATACTGAGCTTAGAGATAATCTAGAAAAAATTACTGTTATTTGTGACCCGAGAGTGTTGACAAACACCTTATCTGGCATTGATGCATCACTAGAGATTAATATTGTTGCCGACCACAATCAGAATACTCCTGATGCAGTTAATGTTATCTGTTCTGAACAATGCCCAGAATATCAACTGGGATTATCAGAACCCAAAACATCGAAGTACACCATTAACAGTTTAATTTATGCAGCTGATTATGCTCACAAACATTCTTTTGCTTTAGTAACAGGACCTATTAATAAGAAAACAGTTAGATCTAGTTTTAAAAATTTTATGGGTCACACAGAATTTCTTAAGGAGAGGTATAAGTCTAATGAAGTTTTGATGCTTCTGGTAAATAATTCATTGAAAGTCGGCGTTCTCACTACTCATATACCTTTATCACAAGTATCAAAAAGCATAAATGAAGATTTGATAATACGTAAAACTAAGATCCTTTTTAGTGGAATAAAGGCCTTAACGGGTAATAAAAGTCCAAAAATTGGTATTTTGGGACTGAATCCACATGCTGGTGAGGGTGGATCTTTTGGCACAGAAGAGATAGATACAATAACCCCTGCAATCAAAAGTCTTGAGCAGCTGGGCATGTCAATATGTGGTCCATTATCAGCAGATACAGCCTTCTTAAGAAGCGATGTAGATGCTTTTATGTCAATGTATCACGATCAAGCACTTCCAGTTATTAAAACCCTGGGTTTTAAAACAGCAGTAAATATTACACTTGGCCTTCCTTTTATTAGAACTTCTGTAGATCATGGAACTGCTGAAGACATCGCAAAAAATTTTGGGGCAGATTTTGGTAGCATGTATGAGGCAATTAAATTAGCAGGAAATGCAAATTCGTCATAAAAAGAGTCTTGGCCAAAACTTTCTTAAAGATAGACTAATCTTAGAGAGAATCGTCGATTCATCTGAAATTAATCCAACTGATGATGTGTATGAAATAGGTCCTGGTGACGGCGCATTAACTGAATTTCTTTTTCGAAAGGTTAACAGCATTACCGCATATGAGATAGATAGATCTTTAGTACCAATACTAAATAAGAGGTTTCAAGAAAAACATTTAGAAATTGTTAATATTGATGTTCTGAATGCTAATCTAGAAGAAATATCAAATAACAACTCAGTAATAGTTGGCAACCTGCCATATAACGTATCATCTCAAATTATTTTAAAAATCCTTGAATCTAAAATTAAATTTAAACATTGTATTTTTATGGTTCAAAAAGAAATGGCAAATCGATTCATTCTTAATCATGCAAAAGCATCTAAATTGTCATTGTTAGCAAAATTGCGTGCTGATATTGAAGAACTTTTTGAAATACCACCAGAAGCATTCAACCCAACGCCAAAAGTAACTTCATCATTGATAAAAATTACACCTCATAAAATTTACAGCCAGGATTTTGATACATTTAAATTCATTCTTACCGTTGCATTTGCAAATCCCAGAAAAAAAATTAGCTATCCACTTAAAGCGCTATTCAAAACTATTCCAAAGTTTAGCTTTAGTCTTGATCTTAGGCCTGAAGACCTTGCGCTTAATGATTATTTTGAAATACTAGAGGAGCATGAGAAGCAAATTTAAATTTGTCATTGGCGATATACAGGGCTGCTACAAAGAGTTTAAGGCATTGCTTAAACTCATTGATCCCAAAAAAGAAAATAAAGTTTTTTGTGTAGGTGATTTAGTAAATAGAGGCCCTGATTCAGAAAAAGTAGTCGACTTTATTTTAGAAAATAATATTAAATCTGTGCTGGGTAACCATGATTTGCATATGTTAGCTATTTTAATTGGTGCAAAAAAACACAATAAGAAAAAAGATACATTGCAAAAAGTAATTTCAAAAAATAAATCACTAGAGATCATTGACCGTTTTCTTGAATACCCTTTTGCAAAAGTTTTGTCTAACAATAGTAAAAAAACGTTAGTTGTTCATGCGGGCATTTTGCCAAATTGGAAATTATCAGATGTGCTATCAGCAAATGATGAGTTAGTTGCTGAACTAAAATCTGATCCTGAGGAATTTTTAAGAACGATGTACAGTGATCGAGGGAAAGCAATCTCTAAATCAACTAATAAACTTAATAGAAGAAGGTATCTTATAAATGTTTTTACAAGAATGCGCTTCATAACGCCTCAAAATAAACTTGATCTTAAAACTAAGCTCAAGAAATCAACAAAAGAAAGCTATTTGCCTTGGTTTGAGTATGATCACAAGACTCTAAATGATGTTGATGGGATTATATTTGGTCATTGGGCTGCAATAAACGGTGTTACTAATCACAATAAAATAAAAGGAGTTGATTTGGGCTGTGTGTGGGGTGGGTCATTAGCAGCAATAAACATATATGACAAATCAATAATTACCGTAGAGTCAAGAAAATGAAAATTTATAAAGTCGGGGGCTGTGTGAGAGACAAAATACTTGGTGTAAAGTCAAAAGACATTGATTGGCTTGTCGTTGGATGCACTCCTGAAGAAATGATTAAGAATGGCTTCACTCAAGTTGGAAAAAATTTTCCTGTTTTTATTCATCCTGATACAAAGGAAGAATATGCACTTGCAAGAAAAGAACAAAAAACTGGATTAGGACATAAAAACTTTGAGTTTAACTTTTCTCCTGAAATAACTCTTGAGGAAGATTTGGCTAGAAGAGACCTGACAATTAACGCAATTGCTGAAGACGAAAGTGGCAACCTAATCGATCCATTTAGTGGTCGAAGTGATATCGAAAATAAAATACTTAGGCACGTTTCTGACAGTTTTTTTGAAGATCCGCTCAGAGCATTAAGAGTTTGTAGGTTTGCAGCAACTATGCCTGGATTTTCTATTCACACCGAAACTTTTGATGCTCTTAAAAGAATATCAGATTCAGGGGAGTTAAAGTATTTATCTAGGGAAAGGGTTTGGGATGAAACCTTAAAAGCGCTAAAAGGAGATTTCCATAAATATTTAGAGCTCATAAAGAAAATAAGCCTAGATGAACCATGGTTTTCAGGGCTCGAAAATACTCCAAGCTCTTTGCCAAGTAATATTATTGATAAATGGTGCTATGTTGCCAAAGAAAATAATTTTAAATTTGGTGAAAATCTTCTTAATTCAAAAGATTTTTCTAAGCGCTTAGCTTTATGGAAGAATCTTAGTACTTTGCAGGATATTAATGATAAAAATCTTCTTTCTAGAAAATTGATTGGTTTATCTCAGAACATAGAGATAGATGACATAGCAAAAGTTGTGCCTTATTTCTCAGAAAAAGCAGAATTTATTTATAAAATAATTAAAGATTATAAGAAAAAAGATCTTGCGCACTTAAATTGCTTGACTGCAGAAGAAATTAAAGACACCAAAGCATCAATTTTTTTAGAAATTATAGAAAATCATGAGTAAAAAAATATTTATTTCTGGCGGAGCTCAAAGAATTGGTAAAGAGTTGGTTAAGCACTTTCACTCTATAGGCTGGGATATTGTATTTCAATACAGATCTTCAAAAGTCGATGCGGAAGAATTAGCAGCAAGATTAAACACCAAAAGACCAGAATCCTGTCTTGCCCTGCAGTGCGATTTTGATAATCAAGAATCTTGTAAAAATTTCTATGAAGAACTTTCTGTTCAAGCTGAAAATGTTCATGCATTAATTAATAACGCATCAACTTTTTACCCAAAACCCTTAAGCGAATCAACAAAAGAAGATTGGGAGAAATTATTTCCTTCAAATCTTTACCACCCATTGTTTATTACACGTGAATTAGCAGATTCTTTAAAAAAGCATAAAGGGCACATAATCAACATGACAGATATACATGCCGAAATTGGGCTCAAAAATTACAGCATCTACTCAGCAGCAAAAGGTGGCTTGCTTAACTTAACGAAGAGCCTTGCGAAAGAATTAGCTCCAGATGTTCTAGTAAATGCTATTGCACCGGGTGCCATATTATGGGACGTGAATGAACCATCAGAAGAAAAGAAACAGCAGATTTTAGCTGATATACCAATGAAGAGAATTGGTTCTGATAAAGACATAGTGATGCTAGCTGATTTTTTAATTACTAAAAATACCTATATGACAGGTAGAAATATATGTGTTGATGGGGGAAAATCGTTATCATGAATGAGCAACGTGTTGAGATAGAGATTCATGGGAAAAAATTTGAGTTTATGATCCCATACAATGAATACATTCCAACGAAAAAAGCTGAAAAAAGGATTCACGAACTAATCTCACAAATTGATTTTAAGAAAGATCAAGTTGACCATGCCCTTGTGTATGCTGCTATCAAACTTGCAGTTCAAAATGATAGCGTCCTTTCAAAAAATACTGAGCAGACCAAAGAATCAGAAAAAGAGATTGACGAAATCTCTGACAAGATCCAAATCTTTTTAAATCAGTAATTTCTCTCACATATAGACGAAATCTCTGACAAGATCCAAATCTTTTTAAATCAGTAATTTCTCTCACATAAAAAAATAAGTTATATTTAAATTGTCTGAATCATAGGTTTTCAGAAATTACTCTAGAACCGATAATATGAGAATAGGGAAGCAGATTTTAATGAGCTGTGCGTTACTTTTTAAGGAAGCCTTACTTATTAAATGAGCTACCCACCTGACCTGAGGGTTCAGGGTAACTGAGAGCAATGATTCAGATGTCTAAATCTTTAATCAGAACAAAAATGAGGCAAAAAAGAAAATCTTTGCCTAAATCAATTATTCTAGAAAATTCAAAATCTATTCAGAATTACATTAATAGCAAAATTGATTCAGTAAGCCCTTGCAAAATTGGATACTTTTCACCTTTTGAAAATGAACCAATTATTTCCTTTGGCCCTAAACATCAGATCTATCTTCCTAAGATTGAAGACAAAGCATTGGAATTTTTCGAAGAGAGTTCAAAAATGCAGAAAAATAAATATGGCATAGATGAGCCAAGTAATAGCAATAAAATTGACTTAGCAGAGCTTAATATGATCTTAGTTCCCTTCTTGGCATTTAATAAAAATCTCTATCGAGTAGGTTTTGGCGGTGGGTTTTATGATAAAACTCTATGCAAGTTAACTAATTTGACTAAACGCCCAAAAATTTGGGGTGTTGGTTTTAGCTTTCAACTAACAAAAGAGAATTTTCAAGAGAATCTTGATGTAAGATTAGATAAGATCATAACTGAACAACATATTTATGAATGAAAAAACTAATGCTGCTTTTGGAGCCTATGAAATTATAAAAAACTCAGTAAATATCAATCTTGGTATAGGCACGGGCAGTACTACCAATGCATTTATTGAAAACAATCTAAGTCAGATTAAGGATCATATTAATATGGTGTTCTCAAGTTCTGAAAAAAGCACTGCTCTGATGCGTAAGTATGACTTTAAAGTACAAGATGGGACGCCAGATTTTAAATTAGATTTTTATATTGATGGTGCAGATGAATTTGATCTAAACAAATGTCTCATAAAAGGTGGTGGTGGAGCCCATACAAAGGAAAAGGTCTTAGCTTCTTCATCTAAATGTTTTATATGTATTGCTGATTCAACAAAAAGAGTTGAACAGCTTGGAGCATTTCCACTTCCTATAGAGATAATACCTTTTGCGAAACATTCTGTACTTCATGCACTTGGGGAGTATTCTGAGAATATTATTCAAAGAGATTTTATCACTGACAGTGGAAACATTATCTTAGATCTACATGGGGTTGATCTAAGATCGCCCAAAGAAATTGAAACGAAACTCAATCTTATCCCTGGAGTTGTAGATAACGGTATTTTTGCACATCATGTGCCTCGCTATATTGTTGTAGGTAACTCAGAAGGTTATGAGTTAATCGAATCTTGAATTGCGCCCACTACCCTTTCATCTAGTGGATCTATTGTGTGAGAAAAACTTTTAATTTCTCCATCTTTAGTAATTAAAAATTTGTGAAAGTTCCATTTTGGTCTATCGTCTGTCATTTCAAATAACTTCTTATAGAAAGGGTTTTTTGTTCTATTCCCAACATCTGCTATTGAAAACATCGGAAAAGAAACATCAAATGTTGATTTACAGAATTCCTCTACCTGCTCTTCATCACGAAATTCTTGATTAAGAAAGTTTCTTGATGGAAATGCAAGAACAGTAAATTCATCTTCTTTGAACCTTTTTTGCAGTGTCTCTAGTTGATCATATTGATAGGTAAACCCACACTTACTTGCTGTATTAACCACTAAAATAGTTTTGTCCTCAAATTCACATAGGTTTTTGTATTCTTTCTTATTGAGAATCTTTACGTCAGTGTCTAGTAGACCCTGACAAGAATATGCAGATCCACAGACAAAAAATAAAAGTGTGATAAAAAAATATTTCATATGCGCCCACCAATTATAGATAGCTTTTAGATATTTGAAATACCTATGATTAAAATCATAAAAATTGTGAATAAAATTGCAAGTTCAAAACTGTCCGAAAATTTTTCCATATTAACTATCTCAAAAAAAGTTGCTGGGGCCGAAGCCCCGGCATGTCAGTCATGGGGGAGAGGAGAGACTGACTTAATACATATAATAGATAGTTATTTTATAATATCAATAGTTTTTATAAATAAATGATATTTATTTTATGAAATAATCATTGTTTATTTAATGATTACTTTGGTGTTTTCTTCAACAATATCAAAAAGCTCAATAACATCGTTATTAGACATTCTTATGCAGCCCTTTGATGCTTTGGTTCCTAAAAGCCATTCTTCCGGAGTCCCATGAATATAGATATATCTCTCAAAAGAATCGACACCCTTCCCTTTATTTTTTCCTTCATCTAAACCTGAAAGCCATAGAATTCTAGTTTGAACAACATCATCATCGACATATACTTCATCCTTTTTATATATTGGATAAATTTCGCCGTAGAAGACTCTTCCCTCAAACCGGCCGCCAAGCTCAACACCATCTCCAATCTTCTTTTTTATAAAATGTTCTCCTAGTGGTGTTTTGAAGGATCCTTCTGCTGATCCTTCTCCATATGAAGACGAAGAAATTATGTAAGTCTTAACAATTTTTTCATCGTGAACTACTTTTAGTTCTTGCTTATCAATTGAAATCTGTATTTCCATTCCTGCGATCATATTGGCCAAGAAATAAAATAAAACAAGCTTAATTTTCATTGTTCCTCCTAAAAATATAACCCATTAAACATGCAAGCAATGAGAATATTAGTATTGGCCAGTCTCCGATTTTAAGATAAATAGTATCATCTGTATTCGTTTTAATTGTATGTGTAATAGATCCATGTTCTTTTCTATTGAGCAACTTTGATGACTGTTCATTTTGTGGACTGATGATTTGAGAAAGGCCATCTGTTGTTGATCTTACTACCCATTTATTTGATTCTACAGATCTTGCCCTAGCGTGTTTTAAGTGTTGAGCAGGCATTGAAGAGCCATACCAACTGTCATTGCTCACATGAATAATAAATTCTGTTCCTTTAGCTCTTTCAATGAAAGTGTTATTAAATACGAGCTCCCAACATACAAGGCCTGACCAATTTAATTTATCCTGTACAAAATCTCCTCTTGAAATACGGGAGTTTGGGATATTAAAGAAACTATTTATCCCAATTAATAGATCACCAAATGGTTGAAACTCACCAAATGGCACAAGATTATGCTTGTTATATCCTTCTCCATTGCTTGCATCTATAACAGCCGTAAATGTTTTGCTTTCCTCTCTCCTGAAAAACCCGCCAATTATCCTTTTATTCGTGCCGAATGCATTGCCTGTATGCCATGCTGATGCTTCAGGCCATACAACAATATTTGAATCTGCCTTATTTGTAAGCTCGATTAAACCATCTAAACCTAAATTTGCAGGCTGTACTACAGTAACTGTTAAATCTGGGTTCTCTTCACTAATTTTTTGATAGTGCCCTGGACCAAATAATAACAATCCAGTAAAAAAAATTGGAACCACTGTTTTTACATAAATATTTTTTTCTAAAATGGCACAAATTATTAGCAGCATCACAAAGGAAGTTCCTGAAATACCAACTATTGGCAATAGCCCCCATAAGCTCTCAAAGATTATTCCTAAGTTGAGCCATGGAAATCCAGATATCATCCAAGATTTAATCCATTCCAATAGAAAAAAGGATGAAGGAATGAGAAATAATCGATATTTATGATCTTTGAAGAAATGAACTGCCATACCAAAAAGGCCGAAATAACATGACAGATAAGCTATAAGTAGAAATGTTAATAAAGAGCTGAGAAAAGTGCCTGCACCATAAAAATTAATTGCGTCATATATCCATAGAATAGAGAAAGACCAAAACAGAAAGCCAAATAAAAAGCCTAATCTAAAGAATTTAATCAATTTTTCTTACAGTTATTTTTTTTATTTTTCTTTGATCAGCAGAAGTAACTATAAGTTCTAAATTTTCTACTTGGATGCTTTCCCCTACTTTGGGCAGATGTCCAAATTCTTTCAGAACAAAACCCCCCAAACTTTCAACTTCTGGGCAGTTAAGACCAATTTCAAAGAATTCCTCAAATTTTTCTTTTTCAATTACAGATGAGACGATATATTCTGAATCATTTATTTTAATGACTTCATCATTTTTTTCTTCATAGAACTCATCCTCAATCTCTCCCACAATTTCTTCCAATATGTCTTCAATAGTTATAAGTCCGGATATCATCCCGTATTCGTCTATAACAATCGCCAGATGAGCTCTGTCTTTTTTAAAATCTTCTAGCAAAGAAGTTACGGATTGGGTTTCGGGTACAAATTTAGCAGGCCTTAAAAAATCAGATAGTGAAAAACTCTCGGAAGTATTAAGATCAATAAGATCTTTAACATGAAGTATACCAATCACTTCATCTTTATTTTGATTAAATACTGGGTATCGAGAGTGTCTTGAATCTTTCACAGTTTCATGAATTTGTGCAGCACTATCATCTTCGGTTATTGAAGATATATTTACACTTGGAATCATAATTTCCTTAACCTTTGCCCCTTTAATCTTAAGAACATTTTGAATAAGCTCATTAATCTGCTCATCAGCAGGCTGTTGAGTGCTTGTCTGCTCTGAAGACTGACTATCAGCTTTAAAAAGATTTTTAAGTTTTGAAAAAAACGATTCAGATGGTTCTTCAGGCATTATTTATATGGATCAGATATTCCAATTTTAGATAAAAATTTAATTTCTTCACTTTCCATTAATATAGCATCATTTTCTTTATCATGCTCATAACCAAGCAAGTGCAAAAGTGAGTGTATCAATAAATGCTTAAAGTGATTAGTTATACTCTTTGATGATTCTTTTGCTTCGTTATTTAAAACTTCATAGCAGATTATAACTTCACCACAACAAGCATTCTGAATGCCCATGAAACTTTCAGCCGGGAAAGATAAAACATTTGTTTCAGAATCTTTTTTTCTGAATTGATAATTTAAACCTTTTATTTGTTCAGTAGTACAGAAACTTACCTCAACATCAATTTTTTCAACAGAAAAATAAGCAATGAACTCTTCAATATCGTTCAATATGTTTATTAAAATTTGATTATTTGGCGGATTATAAAAAACTACTTTTCCAGAGTTAGTTGAAATTATCATATGCCTCAACTATTTCCTGAACTAAAGAGTGACGCACAACATCACCTGCACTAAATTTAGTGAATTTGATTGAATCCACATCTTTCAAAACCTCAATTGCATGCTTTAATCCAGAAGTTATGCTTTTTGGTAAATCAATTTGACTTAAATCGCCATTAACGACAGCTTTAGAACCAAACCCCAATCTTGTGAGGAACATTTTCATTTGCTCTATGGTTGTATTTTGCCCTTCATCCATAATTATGAACGCTTCACGCAGTGTTCTCCCTCTCATATATGCTAAAGGCGCTATTTCAATAATATCTCTTTCTACTAGCCTATTAACTCTTTCGGCTCCCAGCATGTCATGAAGAGCATCATAGAGTGGCCTTAAGTAAGGATCAATCTTTGAGCTTAAGTCTCCAGGGAGGAAACCAAGCTTTTCACCAGCTTCTACTGCAGGCCTAACAAGCACAATTTTTCTTATTTTTTCTTGAAGTAAATCATCAACAGCACAAGCAACTGCTAAAAATGTTTTACCTGTGCCTGATGGCCCTATCCCAAAAGTAAGATCGCTAGCTTTTATATTATTAAGATACTCATTTTGTTTTTTACCTCTCCCTGAAACGACTACACGTGGTGTCTTGATTTGTGGCGTATCTTTGCTGGAAACATCCTCACCATTAAATTTCGCAGAATGTAAGCTTAAATGGACTAAATCAGGAGTAATTACTACATTATTATCAAGTTTAAGCTTAAGTTCAAAAAGAGCTGAAACTCCAATTTGTACATCATCTTCTTTGCCCGATAGATCGAATTCGGTTCCATTCTGGTTAATCTTTATCTTAAGAGACTTCTCAATTTGTTTTAAATTCTTATTAAATTCACCACATAATAAAATTAGCCTTTCAGGAGGCATATTGGAAAAGTTAAGTTGATGTTTATACAAATGGTTTAAGTCTGCAAACTTCCTCGGAGTGAGTTAGGTAAAACTTCATTAATTTGAATATTAACCAATTGCCCAACCAAATTAAATGAGTTAGATTCAAAATTTACAACCCTGTTACATTCAGTTCTTGCTTGAAGCTGATTTTCGTGTTTTTTTGCCTTGCCTATAACCATACAATTTTGAACTGTACCACCAAGCTCAATGCTTCTTTCTCTTGAATATTGATTTAATAGATCTTGCAATTCTTTGAGTCTTTTTTGTTTTTCAGATTTTGAAACCTCATCCTTCATTTTAGCTGCTGGAGTCCCCGGTCTAGGGCTAAATATGAAGGAGTAAGACTTATCAAACTTTACCTCTTCCACTAATTCTAGGGTTTCTTGAAAATCTTTTTTTGTCTCTCCTGGGAACCCAACAATAAAATCCGATGAGATTGGGATATTTGAACGTATTTTTCTAATATCTGATACGATCTTTAAATAGCTCTGTTTTGTATAGTCTCTCTTCATGTTAGTTAAAATTTTATTAGATCCAGATTGCACAGGGAGATGAAAGTGATTGACAAGCTTAGGGACTGCTCTGAAACAGTCAAATAGATTTTGATCAACATCATTTGGGTGAGAAGTTGTAAATCTAATACGTTTGATCTGTTCAAATTCAGAAATAATCTGAATTAGATCACCAAGCCTTAACTGTCTGCCTTCCCAAACAGCAGTATATGCATTTACATTTTGTCCTAATAAGACTATTTCTGTTGCTCCATTTTTTATTAAATTTACAAGCTCTAATAGGATGCTATCTAATGTTCGGCTTACTTCTTCACCACGGGTATATGGAACAACACAATAAGTACAATATTTTGAGCAGCCTTCCATAATTGATAAAGGTGCAGAGTTTTGGGTGCGCATTGTATCAGGCAGATGATCAAACTTTTTGATCTCATCAAATGTAGTCTCTACAACTGGAATTTTTGAGGATTTCTCCAATAGATCATTTGTTTTATGGAGATCCTGGGGGCCAAAAACAACATTTACATACGGTGCTCTTTTGAAGATATTTTTTCCCTCTTGGGCAGCAACACAACCAGCTACACCTATTTTTAAGTCTTTGTTTTTTTCTTTATATTTTCTTATTCGACCTAACTCGTGGAATACCTTTTCTTCAGCTTTCTCTCTTATGGAGCATGTATTCAAAATTACAATGTCAGCATCGGCAGGCTTATCTATTAACTCTATTTTTTCCTTTGACTGAAGTACATCAATTATTTTGCCTGAGTCATACTCATTCATTTGGCAACCATATGTTTTTATATAAAGCTTTTTAGACATTTTTTATATTATATTATCTCAGCACCAATTTACGGTGAAAAATTTTAACCAACTTCATAAATTTGTAACAAAAAAATTTTAGTATTAAGTGTGAATAGAAGAAGTTTTTTAAAATTAATTGCATTTACAACAATTTTTTTAAGTTTCAACTTAGTTTCTAAATCAAACAGAATAGTGAGGTTTGAGCATGGAATTGCAAGTGGGGATCCTACGCCTGAAAAAGTAATTTTATGGACGCGAGTGTCATCAAATTCTGACAATAGTATTTTAGTGTTTTATGAGATTTCTAACACCGTAGATTTCAAAACTATTATTGCATCTGGGAAACAATATGCAGACAGAAGAAAAGATTTTACCGTAAAAGTAGATGCAAAAATTCCAAAAAAATTTAGAGGCCAAAAAGTTTTTTATCGGTTTAAAGCAGAAGGAGTTTATTCTCAAATTGGAACGACTATTACCTTACCAAAAGATGTAGAAAATTTTAAAATTGCTGTTTTTAGTTGCTCAAATTATCCTGCTGGATATTTTAATGCATACAATTCTGCTTCAAATGATGAATCTATAGATCTGGCTGTGCATTTAGGAGACTATTTGTACGAGTATAAGCAGGGAGAATATGCTACAGATAACGCGATTCGCCTCAATAGGCAGCCAATCCCCAATAAAGAAATAGTATCTCTTAGTGACTACCGCCTAAGGCATGCACAATATAAATCAGATGTTGATTTGCAGAAATTACACTCTAGTATGCCTGTATTATGTGCATGGGATGATCATGAAATTGCCAACGATGCATGGAAGCATAATGCAGAAAATCATCAAATTAACGAAGGATCTTTTAGTATTAGAAAAAGAAATGCTGTTAAAGCTTATTATGAGTGGATGCCTGTGCGAGAGCCAAAAATCCCTTTCAACAATTGGAAAAGATATAAGATTGGTAAGCTAATTGATTTAAAGCTACTAGAAACACGTATTTCTTCAAGATCTAAACAAGTTAACTTAAACGACCACGTTTCAGATGATGGAAATTTTCAAAAAGATGCTTTTTTTAAAGAATTAAATAATGAGCAAAGAAGTTTATTAGGAAATCAACAATTAGATTTTATCAAAGAAAATGATCATGATGAACAAACCTGGAATCTATATGCACAACAAGTATTATTAGCAAGTTTAAAACTTCCAACTATACCTAGTTATATTATTGATGCACTTCCAGACTACCAGAGCTATTACAAAACAGTAATAAATGAAGACTTGCCTTATAACCTTGATGCCTGGGATGGATATCCTGCTGAAAGAAAACGATTTTTAAATACAGTTCGATCTATTTCAAATAAAAATATTTTTATTGCAGGAGATACACATAACTGTTGGGCAAATAACATCTATGAAGGTGAAAATTTTATTGGTGCTGAGCTTGGCACTCCTTCTGTTACATCCCCTGGAGCATCTGAAAATTTCAATGGATTAATTCCCAATAATGTCCTGGAAAATTCAATGTTGATGAAAAATAAAAATTTAAAATGGACAAATCTAGTTGATCGAGGCTATCTCACAATAGATTTCACAAAAGAAATTGCTATAGCAGAATTCATTGCTATTGATAATATCCTTTCAAAAAACTATAAAGCAAAAGTATTGAAAAGAATTGAAATTTCTCCCGATAAGAATCTTACTTAAAAAAATTTTCTCTATAGAATTTAAGCTCATTTACAGATTCTTTAATGTCATCCAAAGCGCGATGAGTAGAGGTTTTTTTAAATTCTTTAGCCTCTGGGTGCCAGCGTTTAATCACTTCTTTAAATGAACTGACATCGATGTGTCTATAATGAAAAAAATTGGCAAGTTTTGGCATATGTTTGATCATGAAGCGCCTGTCATGTGAAACACTGCTGCCACATAAAGGGGATTGATGCTGTTTTAGATGTTTTTTAAAAAATTCTTGCGTTTGTGATTCAGCACTAGATAAAGAGATATTGCTAGTTTTCACTTTTTCAACGAGCCCAGTAGATGTGTGTTGATTAACATTCCAATCATTCATCAAGCTTAGAATTTCGTCGGTTTGATAGATTGCTATTTCTGGCCCTTCTTCAACAATATTTAGGTTTGAGTCAGTAACTAGAGTAGCAATTTCGATAATATGATGCTTTTCAGGATCAAGTCCTGTCATCTCCAGATCTATCCATGCTAGTAAATTAGATTTTGTCATTTATACTTTTTTATTCATCACAATAATACTATATGAGTAAAGAAGATAATCAAAAAGTCTACTTTGGAGACAAAAAAGTTGAGAAACTTGAGAAAAAAGAAGGTGTTGAGTCTATATTCTCAAAAGTTTCGGATAATTATGATTTGATGAATGATCTTATGTCAGTTGGAACTCATCGAATATGGAAAAAGCATTTTGTTGATACAGCAGGCATTCAAAAAGACGATATTATTCTAGATTTAGCTGCAGGCACTGGAGATATTGCAAAAAAGCTAACCAAATTTGTATCGAATAAGACAATTCACTTATGCGACCAAAATAAAGAAATGATAGATAAAGCCGTAGAAAGATCACTAGATGAGGGCTTTTATAATAAATGTAACTTCGCTGTTTCTAGTGCTGAAAATCTGCCTTACGAAGATAATTATTTTAACCATGTGTTTATATCTTTTGGATTTAGAAACTTTTCTGACAAAAATCAGAGCCTTAAAGAGATAAACAGAGTTTTAAAACCGGGAGGGAAGTTACATATTTTAGAGTTTTCAAGAACCGACGGAGAAATGTTTACAAAAATATATGATTTTTTTAGTTTTAATATAATTCCAAAAATTGGGGATCTTGTTTCCGATGATGCAGATAGTTATGAGTACCTGGTTAAATCAATCAGAACACACGAATCTCAGGAACAGTTATGTAATATGCTTGATTCTAATGGTTTTCAAAACACAGAATTTACCAATCTTTTCAAAGGCATTGTGGCCATTCATCAAGGTGAAAAATGAAGATTTTCAGACTTATTCAAGTTTTCTTGGCACTAAGAAAATCTGGTATTTTTTATTACTTCATAGATTCATTTAATCCATTATTAAAGCCATTTTCAAAGCCTATAAATATTCCATTTAAATTCAAAGAAGCTCTAGAGGGTTTGGGTCCAATGTTTATTAAGCTTGGGCAATTACTATCAACTCGAACTGATATTTTTGATTATGAAGTATCGAAAGAGCTTAATAAGTTAACAGATAATTGTACACCTGTAAATTTTAGCTATATTTCTGATCTAATTAATAAAGAACTTGGAGCTAGGGCTAAGGAGATTTTAAAAAATATTGAGGTCACTCCATTAGCATCTGCATCATTAGCACAAGTACATCGACTAAGAGTTGATGAAGAAGAGCTGGTTATAAAAGTTCAAAGACCCGATCTCTTTCAACAAATAAAAAATGATCTAGCAGCAATTAAGGATGGGGTAAAAATACTTAGGTTATTTTACAAAGGTTATCCGCGGATTAACCTAATGAATCTTGCTTTAGATTATGAAAATGTGCTTCTTAATGAGCTAGATTTTAGAATTGAAGCAGCCAATGCCAAGAAAACATTTGAAAATTTTCAGAACAACGACCTTCTGTATGTTCCAAAGATTTTTGATGAATATACAACAAAAAAAATCTTAGTGATGGAATACATAGATGGCATACCTGTTACTGATGTTAATCAAATGACTCAAAAAGGCTTAGATTTAAAAAAATTATCTGAAAATGGCGTCCAAATATTTTTAAAGCAGGTTTTCGATGATAACTTCTTTCATGCTGATATGCATCCAGGCAACATTTTTGCATCAAAAGAAAATCCTGCTTCGCCAAGTTACTATGCTGTTGACTATGCTATCTGTGGCTCTCTAACGGAATCAAATCAAATTCTATTAGCTCAAATGATTTCCTGTCTTACAGAGCGTGATTTTTATTCATTAGCGCAATTATTTATCTTTGCTGAATGGGTTGATGAGAACACTAAAGCTGAAGAGCTTGAATCAGTACTTCGGGCAAATTGTGAGTCATTATTAGATAGCCCATTATCTGAAATATTATTTGGAGAGCTGCTTTTAAGTTTATTTGAAGCAATGAGAAAGTTTGATCTTTATCTTGATAATGATCTTATGTTACTTGTAAAAACTTTAATTCATATTGAAGGCATGGGAAGACAAATTTATCCTGACTTAGACTTTTGGCATGTCGCTACACCATTTCTATCTAACTGGATCAAAGAAAAATACAGTGTTAAAGGATTGGTTAGCTATCTTGTATCAAAAAAACATATACTTACATATATGATTCTCAAGAAAATTGAAGACAGTAAGCAGCAATTTTCTGATTGGGAAGGAGAATATAAATGAGCATTGGTTTAACACAGATATTAGTTGTACTTGTAATTGTTTTGCTTCTTTTTGGTTCAAAAAGGATACGAAGTCTAGGTTCAGATTTAGGTAAAGCATTCACTGGTTTTAAAAAAGAAATAAAAAACAATGATCCAGATAGGGATTCCTGAGTTATTAATACTAATACTCGTTATTTTTTTCGCTTTTAACCCAGAAGATATCCAGAAAAATATCAAACAATTCTTAAAAATCTTTTTTGATACAAAAAAATTTGTTGATGATACAAAAGATGACCTTAAACAGCAGTTAAAAATAGATGAACTTACACAAGATCTTCATAATGAGGAAAAAATGAAAGAGTTTGAGAGGGACAAGAATGTCTGATGGTCTTGAAAGTCATTTTCTTGAATTAAAACGACGGTTGATACAGTCAGTAATTTTTTTTGTAGTAGCTTTTTGCTGTTTGTATCCATTCAACAATACTTTCTTTAATCTTCTTTCAGAGTATATTTTTATAATCCCAGATTTTGAACTTATTGCAGTTGAGGTTGCCTCTCCCTTTTTGGTACCTTTAAGACTTACAGCTTTTTTAGCTTTACTGCTATCTATGCCTTTTCTTATTTTTCAACTATTTATGTTTATGGCGCCAGGTTTATATGAAAATGAAAAAAATATAGTTTTATCAAGATCTACTATTGGCACTTTTTTATTTTTTTTAGGTGTAATATTTTGTACCGCAATTGTTTTGCCCAATGTGTTTAATTTTTTTCAAACCATAGGTCCTGACTCAATTAATATTTCAACTGATATTTCTAAGTTTCTAAGCTTTGTCCTTGGGTTGTCTATCGCTTTTGGTTTTGGTTTTCAAATACCAATCATCATTAATGCAATAATTTCTTTAGGTGTTGCAACAAAAAATGATTTAAAAAATCTACGTGGAATTTTCTTGGTTATTTGCTTTACGTTTGGGATGATCTTTACTCCACCAGACGTTATCTCTCAGTTTCTATTAGCAGTACCCATGTATTTCTTATTTGAATTAGGTCTAATATTTTCAAATGATAAAAAAACGCAACCCAATAGCAAAAGATCTTAAATCCCCTAAGTATAAAATGCGCGTTACACGCGACAAAAAGAAATATAGCAGAAAAAAGAAACAAACAGATCAAGATTAGCGTCGCTTGACACCATTAAATGAAACATATATATTACATTTATGTGACAATTATGTTACATAAAGGAGGAGATATGAAAAATATAGCATTATTAATACTATCCATAAGCGCTATGAATCTAGCTTCTTTTGCTGATGATGAATCTATTTTTGATCAAATGAGCGACGTTATTTTGATTGAAGATAGTGTGATGGTTAAATCAAAATGCCCGCCTACTACCTCGGGTTGTTTGGTAAATTCACAAGATGGTGAGCTTTTTATATATATCACTAATACCATATCAAAGTCATTACATGATGTATCGTTATTTGGTTTGATGTTCGATGCTTATCAGTTTCAAGAGACAGGCAAAATCAATACTCTCAAAACTTGTCGTATGAAGCTTTCTTATGCAAAAAATAATAACTATCTTAACGCGGTACATTCTCTTGAAAGAGAGTGTTAAATCTGGTGCAGGCGAAAGCCTGCATAGGTTCAATGTTCCTTATTCTTGATTAGATCTGCAACTATGGATGGGTCAGCCAAAGTAGTTGTGTCCCCTAAATTTTCAACATCGTCATTGGCAATTTTTCTTAGGATCCTTCGCATAATTTTGCCAGATCTGGTTTTTGGCAAATCTCTAGCTATTTGAATTATTTCTGGTTTAGCGATTTTTCCAATTTCGCATGAAACTGCATCTATCATTTCTTCTATCAGCTCATTATGATTTTTTGATGTCTCTTTTAAAATGACAAAGGCATATATAGCTTGGCCTTTTATTTCATGCTCTATTCCTACTACCGCTGCTTCAGCTACTGCATTATGTGTTACCAGAGCACTCTCAACTTCTGCTGTACCAATTCGATGACCAGAAACATTCAACACATCATCAACTCTGCCTGTTACCCAGTAATAGCCATCTTCATCTCTTGATGCGCCATCACCTGTAAAGTATCTATCTGCGTATTGAGAGAAGTAAGTTGAAATCATTCTGTCATGGTCGCCATATACTGTTCTTATTTGACTAGGCCATGAAACATCAATGCACAAGTTACCTTTGCTTTTCCCTTCAAGCTGCTCTCCCTCTAAGTTTACAAGTGATGGAATAACACCAAGAAAAGGCAACGTTGCAGATCCAGGTTTTTTGGGTGTTATTCCTGCTATTGGGGCAATCAGCACCGAACCCGTTTCTGTCTGCCACCAAGTATCTACTACCTCACATTTAGAATTACCAACTTTATCAAAATACCATTCCCAAACTTCAGGATTAATTGGCTCGCCTACTGTACCCAATACCTTTAATGACTCTCTTGATGAGCTTTCAAGATATTCATCACCAGCAGCAATCAAAGCCCTTATTGCAGTTGGTGCAGTGTAAAAAATATTTACAGAGTGTTTGTCGCAGACTTCCCAAAATCGTGAAAAATCTGGATAACTTGGAACTCCCTCAAACATGAGTGTTGTTGCTCCATTTGAAAGAGGGCCATAAAGTATATATGTATGGCCAGTAATCCAGCCAACATCTGCTGTACACCAATACACATCGCCATCTTCATAACCAAATATATATTTAAAAGAAAGATGTGCTCCTAACAGATATCCGCCTGTGGTATGCAATACGCCTTTGGGTTTTCCAGTTGAACCAGATGTATAAAGAATAAAAGAAGGATCCTCTGCATCCATTGGCTCACATTCACAAATAGTTGGTTGGTTTGCCACTAAATCTTCATACCAAATATCTCTATCATCATTCCAATCGACAGTGCCATTGGTATATTTCACAACAACACATTTTTTTACATTGGGGCACTGAGCTAGAGCAATATCAACACTACTTTTTAAAGGAATAATCCTGCCTCCCCTTGTTCCTTCATCAGTCGTGACAATAAACTGACAATCAGAATCAAGGATTCGAGATTTAATTGCCTCCGGAGAAAACCCGCCAAAAACAACAGAATGAATTGCCCCAATACGCATACATGCAAACATTGCAAATGCTGCTTCAGGTATCATTGGCATGTAGATGCATACCCTATCTCCTTTCGCGACACCTATTTCTTTTAAACCATTAGCAAGTTTTGAAACCTTCTCTTGTAAGATTTGGTATGAAATATGCTCGGATTGATCTTGTTGATCCCCCTGCCAGATAATTGCAGTTTTGTTTGGTGTTTTTTCAGCATGCCTATCGATACAGTTGTAAGAAATATTTATTTTTCCATCATTAAACCATCTTGGAGATGTAAAAGTTCCTTCATTTGATCTGGTAGGCTCATGGAACCAGCACAGCTCTTGTTTAGCTTTATTTAAAAAATATTTAGAATCGGAAATTGATCGCTGATACTCATCTTTGAATGCAGCTAAATCCTTGAAATGTGGATTTTTAAAAGAAGTATTATCAAACCTCGACATTCTTATCTATGCTTCCAATTAACTCTTCAATGTTATCACATACATAAAAATTATTGGGGTCTCTACTTACGTACCCTTTGCTAATAGCAGTATCAAGCCAATCTAATATAGGCGTCCAATATCCCTCAATGTTAAGAATAAATACCTGTTTATGAGACATGCCTAATGAAACTAAGTTGAGAATATCAAGTAGCTCGTCCAAAGTTCCAAGACCACCTGGAAAGATTATGAAGAAGTCCGAATTATCCATTAGAAGCTGTTTTCTTTCACTAAATTTGGTGACAACTTCCAATTTATTTAAGTTTTCTGGTGTATAGCCTTTTTTATGAAAAATATCACACGTATAGCCTTCTACATAGCCATTATTTTTTATGAATTTTTGGGAGATCTTGCCCATTAGCCCAAGCTTTCCCCCTCCATACACGAGACCAATGTTTTTTGAAACAAGAAACTCAGCTATTGTTTCAAGCTGAGTTTCAACGTTTATTCCTTTATCGGTAGATGCTAAGAAGAAGCAAGCCTTCTTCATTTGACTATAGGATCAAGCTCTCCTGAATTGTACCTATCAGTCATATCAAAAAGAGATATAGGTTTAATCTTTGCTGCGTTACCACTGCATCCAAATGCTTCGTACCTATCAATGCAAATCTTTTTCATAGCATCCACTGTTTTACCAAGATATTTTCTTGGATCAAATTCACTTTTGTTTTCAGCCATGAATTTTCTAATTGTTGCAGTTGAGGCAAGCCTTAAATCTGTATCAATATTTACTTTTCGCACACCATTTTTTATTCCTTCTTGTATTTCTTCTACTGGTACGCCATATGTCTCAGGAATTTCACCTCCAAATTCATTAATGATTTCCAATTGGTCTTGAGGAACACTTGATGAGCCATGCATCACAAGGTGTGTGTTTGGAATTCTTTCATGAAGCTCTTTAACTCTCTTCATAGAAAGAATATCTCCTGTTGGTGGTCTAGTAAATTTATAAGCTCCATGAGAGGTGCCTATGGCAATAGCTAATGCATCTACTCCGGTATCTTTAACAAATGACGCTGCTTCGTCTGGGTCAGTGAGGAGCATATCTTCGCTTAAAACTCCTTCAGCTCCACTCCCATCCTCCTCTCCAGCCATACCTGTTTCTAAAGATCCTAAGCATCCAAGCTCTCCTTCGACTGAAACTCCACATGCATGAGCCATATCAACTGTTCGTTTTGTAACATCAACATTGTATTCATACGAAGCTGGAGTTTTCATATCAGCCATTAAAGAACCATCCATCATTACGGATGAAAAGCCAAGCTGGATTGATCTCTGACATACGTCGGGCGATGCACCATGATCCTGGTGCATAACTACAGGAATATGTGGAAATTCTTCCATTGCAGCAAGTATGAGATGTCGTAAAAATGTTGGCCCCGCATATTTCCTAGCACCCGCAGAAGCTTGGCAAATTACTGGACTATTTGTCTCATTTGCTGCTTCCATGATAGCTCTCATTTGCTCTAAATTATTTACATTAAATGCTGGAACACCATAGTCGTTCTCAGCCGCGTGATCGAGTAATTGTCTAAGTGATATTAGGGACATGGAGCTATTTTACATCTAATGCCTCAATAGAAGGAAGGGTTGATCCACTTAAATACTCTAAAAAAGCCCCTCCTGCTGTTGAAACATAATGAAAATTACTCATATTTGAAAATTTATTAATTGCAAAGATTGTTTCTCCGCCACCAGCGATAACATTTGAATTAGATTCAGCCAGATATAAGACAAGATCTCTAGTGCCTTTTGCAAAAAGATCATTTTCAAAAATACCTAAAGGCCCATTCCAGATAATCATTTCCTGAGCAGCTGATTCCATTTCTTCTTTATTGAACTCTATATCTAAGATCATATCTTCAGGCATAACATTATTTACAGACACACAGCTCACCTCATCAGAATCAAGGCTGTTAGCAACATAAACCTCATTAGGTAAGATGATCTTATTTGATGACAACATCTCTGACGCTGTCCGAACCATATCACCTTCAAATAGTGAGTTGCCTACTTCGTGTCCTGCTGCTTTTAAAAATGTATTTGCTATACCACCGCCAACCATAACTTTTTGTGATTTAAGCAATAGGTTCTTAATGACTTCAAGCTTGGTTGAAACTTTTGCTCCACCCACAACACTCACCAGGCTACCTTTGTGTTCAAGCGCAGAGTTTATGTTTAATACCTCGTTTGCAAACAATAGCCCTGCACAAGATTGCTCAGATTTAAGAATAGCTCCATAAGTGCTAGCTGATTTTCTATGTGCGGTTGCAAAGGCATCCATTACATAGACTTCAAAAGAGCTTGCAATCAGATTTGATAAAGAATCGTCATTTCCACTCTCTCCAACTAAGAATCTAGAATTTTCAACCATGCATAGTCCATCTGGAACCTGGTCAAAATTTGAAATAAATTGAATATCTCTGTTAAGAGCCTTACAAAACCAATCGCATACAGGCTTTAATGATAGCTCAGAACTGTAGACGCCTTCATCAGGACGACCAAAATGACTAATAATAGTTACTGACTCTGTTTCATTTAGAGCATATTGAATTGTTGGCAGTGCGGCTTTAAGCCTCTCATCGCTTTGAATCTCACCATTTTTAACAGGCACATTGAGATCAAGCCTGATCCCAACCTTTTTATTAGAAAGGTCAATATCTGACAGGAGTTTCATATTATTTCTTTTACCTTTTGCGCGACTTTATCAGGGCTAAAGCCAAAATGATCAAGTAAAACATCTCCTTTGCCTGATTCGCCAAAAGAAGAAATTCCAATGACATTATTTGAATGCTCATACCAAGACATTGGATGAGAACATTCGATCACAATGTTGGTCTTATTGTTATCAAAAATTTCGTTATAAGCTTGTTTGTTTGTTTTTAGAGTCTCAATACAAGGGACACTTGCAACACTGCATAATATATCTTCCTTCATAAGCATCTCTGCAGCAGCTATTGCTGTTGCAACTTCTGATCCTGTTGCAATTAAATTAATTTTTGCCTCATCTCTTTTTTCAACAAAATAACCACCTAAACAGATTTCACTTATATTTGGGTTGTTAAAATAGTTGAGATTTTGTCTTGAGAGAATTAATGATGATGGCCCATCTTTGCGTTTAACAGATGATTGCCAAGCTATTGCTGTTTCAAGTAAATTTGCTGGACGCCATGTATGCATATTTGGCGTAGCTCTAAGTGTTGTAAGGTGTTCAATTGGTTGGTGTGTTGGGCCATCTTCTCCCAAAGCCACTGAGTCATGAGAGAATACATAAATCGTTCTAATTCCCATCAGAGCCGACATCCTTACAGCATTACGACCGTAGTCCATAAACACTAGAAAGGTTCCTGCATATGGGATTATTCCCCCATGCAATGCCATGCCATTCATCACAGCATTCATACCAAACTCTCGCACGCCGTAATAGATGTAGTTTCCAGAAAAATCATCAGAAAGCGCAACAGAAGCTTTTGTATTGGTATTATTTGAGCCAGTCAAGTCAGCTGAACCGCCAATCATTTCTGGCAATAATTCTGTCATCCTTTCCAAAACAATTTGAGAAGCTTTTCTTGATGCAACTGAATCAGTGTTTAAGCTTAGCTCATCCAAAAACGCATCAAATTTTTTATCAAAGTCTTTGGGCAGCTCGTTGTTTACAAGCCTATCAAACAATTCTGCTTTGCTCGGATTAGCATTCCTTAACTCAGCACATTTTTCTTCCCAATCCAGCTCAAGCTGCTTACCTTTTTCTAAAGCATTCCAGTCTTTATAAATTTCATCAGGAATTTCGAAAGGCTCGTAATCCCAGTTAAGATTGGATCTTAATTTTGACAATATTTCGGCACCAAGAGGAGCGCCATGAGAAGATGCACTATCTTGCTTACTTTCAGCACCATAACCAATGGAGGTTTTACAAACGATCATTGTTGGTTTTGTTGATTCTTTTGCTTGCTCTATAGCTTGATTAATTGCATTACGATCATGCCCATCAACGTTATCAATTACGTTCCAGTTATATGATTTGCATCTAAGAGCAATATCGTCTTGGTACCATGAATCTATTTCTCCATCAATTGATATTCCATTGCTGTCATAAAAGCAGATCAGTTTATTTAGTTTCAAAACCCCTGCTAAAGACATTGCCTCATGAGATATTCCTTCCATTAGACAACCATCACCCAAGAAGCAATATGTAAAATGATCAATTACTTTCACATGTTCAGAGTTAATTTTTGATGCAAGATTTTTTTCAGCAATAGCCAAACCTACTGCATTAGCTATGCCCTGTCCTAAGGGCCCCGTAGTAGTTTCAACTCCAGCTGTTATGCCATACTCAGGATGTCCAGGAGTTTTAGACCCAAGCTGTCTGAAGTCTTTTAAGTCCTTAATACTTAGATCATACCCACTAAGATGAAGCAAACTGTAAAGAAGCATTGAACCATGTCCATTTGACAAAACAAATCGATCCCTATTAAACCAATTTGGATTTGAGGGAGAGTGGTTTAGATGATCACGCCATAATACTTCTGCAATATCAGCCATACCTAATGGCATACCAGGATGTCCAGAATTAGCCCTTTCTACACTATCAGCAGATAAAAAACGAAGAGCATTAACTGTATTATTTGTAATCAATTTAGAGTATTTGTTATCACAATTATATAATTCAATTTAGGCTTTTAGGCATAATATTAAATTTATCTACAGGAAAATAATTGAAAACGATCACATTTAACAAAATGCATGCAAATGGTAATGATTTTTTGATTACCGATGATCAAGAAATTCTTAGCCAACCAATTCAAAAGCTTTCTAACAGAAAAACAGGAGTTGGGTTTGATCAGCTGCTTTGCTTTGACAAAGAAATACAGTCTGTGCAAATTTTTAATGCCGATGGATCAAAAGCAAAGAGTTGTTTCAATGGTCTGCGATGTGTTGCAAAACTATATGATTTAAATAACTTTCAATTAGAACTGTTTGGGAGAAGTCTTATTTTAAATTCTGATGGTTCGGTTCAATCAAAACACCCAGTCATCTTACACGATGACACCTTTGCATATCTTGATATAGGCAATAAGCATGTCGTTGTGCATGTTAAAGATATACATAATGCCAACCTAGTTGTGCTTTATGACAAGTATCAAGAATATGTAAAAACTTTGAAATTAGATACAGATTTTAATCTTAATGTTTATGAAGAAGTAAATAATTACTATCAGATAAGAACCCTTGAAAATGGGGTTGGTGAAACCTTGTCTTGTGGCACTGGAACCTCAGCAACTGCATTCATGATTTATAAGCAACTAGATAAGAAAACGATAAAATTTTTATCTAAAGGCGGTGAAACAACAATTAATATTTGTAATGATTATTTAATCTCAAAAGCAAAAGCTGAAATTTCTTTTCAAGGAGAGCTCTCAGGTGGATGAATTAAAACAGCAACTATCTCAATTTCTAAAAGTTAAGAACTATTCTGTCCACACTATTACAAACTACCAAAGAGACATTTCAAGATTTTTAAACTTCATAGATTCACAAGGGTTTAATTTTAAACAACTAGCAACAAACCAAATCTCTCAGTGGATAATTTTTTTAAGAAAGCTTGGATTGGGCAATCGCTCAATTCAAAGGAATATTTCATCTTTAAAAAACTTCTATCAATATATGTTTAAAAATGGTTTTTTATCATCCAATCCATTTGAAGGTGTTGTGGCTCCAAAAATTAATGACTCCTTACCAAAAGCACTCAGCCCAGAAGATGTTAACAAATTGCTCTCATTTGAACCAAAAACTATTTTTGATTACAGAGATAAGGCTTTTTTAGAGCTACTCTACTCCTCTGGCCTTCGTGTTTCAGAAGCGATAAGTGTAAACCTTTCTTCATTTGAATCAGACTTCACTTTTGTTCGCGTAGTTGGAAAGGGCAATAAAGAGAGAATGTTACCTGTCGGGAAGTATGCAAAATATGCCATTCAAAAATGGCTAGATATTAGGGATGTTTCTGCAGATAAAGATGTTCTGTTTACTAATAAGTTTGGCAAGCGTATTACAGCAAGAGCAATGCAAGAACGTCTTTATAACTTGTCGTTACGACAAGGAATGTCGCCAGTAAATCCTCATATGCTTAGACATAGTTTTGCGACTCATTTGTTAGAATCGAGTGGAGATTTACGATCTATTCAAGAAATGCTTGGCCATAGCAGCTTGAGTACAACTCAAATTTACACTAAATTAAACTTCCAACAGTTAGCAAAAATATACGACAACTCACACCCTCATGCCAAGAAAGAAAATTAAACTTATCACCCTAGATTTAGACGATACTGTTTGGCCAAATCATAAAGTTATTCTTGATGCTGAAAAAACCTTATGGATGTATGTAAAAAATAAAACTACTAGCTTAGATGAGGGGTTTGATGAAAAAGAAATAAACAAAATTAGGCTAGAGCTTCTTGAACAGGACCCGTTAATTAAATTTGATTTAACAAGGTTTAGGAAAGAAATTGTACGAGAGATCTTTCTACAGGATGGCAAAGATGAGGCTGAGGCAAATTATTATAGCAACGAAGCTTTTTCAGAATTCTTTAAAGTAAGAAATAAGGTACACCTCTTTAAAGATGCAAAATTAGGTTTAGAGAGGCTAAGCCGAAAAACTATGGTTGGGTCATTATCAAATGGCAATGCTGATCTTAGCATTATAGGAATTTCTAGTTATTTTTCTTTTAGCGTTATTTCAAGCGACGTAAATAGTAATAAGCCGTCACCAGGTCATTTCCTAAAAGCTCTTGAGATAGCAAAATGTGATGCTAGTGAAGCCCTGCATATTGGAGACTGTCCAGTAAATGATGTTGGTGGAGCAAGAAATTGTAATTTTAATACCATATGGTTTAATTGTGATAGAAAAAAATGGGATGAGATATTCCCTTGTGAGCTTCAAGCCAAAAACTGGAAAGAGCTCAATGAAGTAATTAATAAAAATTTTTTATTGGAGAAAAATAATGTTTAATCCGTTTGGAATGGGAAAAGATTTGAAGGGCATGGAAAAAATGGTAAAGCCTGCGCTTGAAAAATTCATGAAAGAATCAGGTTTTGTTAAACAAGATGTTTTAGACAAAGCTCTTGAAAGAATTGAATCCCTTGAAAGGAAAGTATCTGACTTAGAAAGAAGATTTTAATTGACAGTCAGACTATCAAGCATGTACTGAACTGATCTTTCGATCTCTTCAAGCGAACAGTCCATGCAAAGCCCCTTAGCAGGCATAGCATTATATCCGTTGTATGCATTGTTGGTTAAAGTCTCTAACCCTTTCTCTAGTCTGCCTTCCCACTGCGCTTGGTTTGCAAGCATAGGTGCTCCTGCTAAACCCGCTGTATGACAAGCTGCACAACCAAGATTATAGACAGCTTCTCCTGTTCTTCCTGCAGCCACAGACTCAGATGCATCGGAATCAGATGCCATAGTCGCCATTGGTTTGTTCTTTAGCAAACCTAGTCTTTTTCTAACTTCGTCTTCGTAGGAGTCTGAAAGAAACTCTTGAGAGAAAAGTAAAACCAAAAGTGTGCTTATAAGTTTTTTCATTGCTTTAGTTTATTGTTCCAATTTTAAATAATTCAACCTATCTATCGTAAAGATAGAACATATTTTGAATGTTTAGTTCAGTATCTCTGGTTCTATTTAATTTATATTTGCCATTAATGACAACTGTAGGCACTCCACTAAATACTCCTGAGTTGCCAAGGTTATTGACCAATCGAGTAGCATTTTTTGCCTTAATACCAACACTAAAAGAGCTATACATAGTCATAAATTTTTCTTCGTCATACCCATATTTTTTAGCAAATGATTGTATATCTCTGCTTGATCTTATTGGCTTTCTGTCGATCTGGTAATACTTATAAACATTCATATGACCTTCATCTCCCAAACCCAGTGCTTGAATAGTGTAATAAAGCCTAGCAAGCATTTCACCGCCAGCTGGTATTTGATTGATAATTATGTCTGGTCTTCTTTTTTTCATCTCTAGCACTGTTTGCTCGAAACCGTAACAAGCCGGACACCAGTAGCCGAATACTTCAGTAATACCTGGTTCAGTAATTAAGCCTTCTGGGATTCTTTCGTAATCTCTGCCTGCCTGGGGCTGTGCAAATATTGAGCCTGCAGCAAATAGTAAAAACGATAATTTAGCTAAATGTGAAAGTATTGAGTTATTCATGAGTGAATAATTATATAACAACTTATATATAATTAAATCTATGAAAGCTAAATTTAATTTTCTTCCTTTGGCCTTTTTTACTAGTGCAGCACAGTATGATCAATGTCCTGTTGGGCAATTTAAAGAAATAGCTTTTGTAGGCGCATCAAACGCAGGCAAATCTTCAGCGATTAATGCTCTTTCTAATAATAAAAAGCTTGCAAAAATAAGCAAAACTCCCGGGAAAACTAAATTGTTTAATTTTTTTAAATGTGGGAAAGGTTATATCGTCGATTTTCCAGGCTATGGATTCTCAAAAGTGTCAAAAACCCAAAAAAAAGAATGGTTTAAAGAGATCCCACAGTATTTTGAGAAAAGAGAAAATCTTGAGCACGTTATTCTTTTCACAGATGCCAGACATCCAATGAGAGACCAGGATGTTGGTATGGCCGAAATGCTATTTGATTTAAATATTCCATTTAAAATTGTTTTAACGAAATCAGATAAGCTCAAAGACAAAGACAAACAGCAATTAGTTAAAAGTTTTGAGGAGATTTACCCAGAATTTATGCTTTTTTCAATAGATGACAAAGAAAGCATTGCCTCACTAGGCAAATTTATTAATGGGCTTCTCTCCAATTAGAGCCAAAACCATACTCTGCTTTTAAGGGCACATTTATTTCTGTTGATTTTTCCATTAATTTAATTATTGGTTCAATATTTTCTTCTCCATAGGAGCCTGGGACCTCAAAAATTAATTCATCATGTACTTGTAGTATCATCTTTATCTCTTGATCGTTACCTTCAATCCATTTTGCAATTTTGATCATCGCAATTTTAATAATGTCAGCCGCACTTCCCTGCAATGGTCCATTAATAGCCGCTCGCTCAGACGCTTGTCTCATTAAATAGTTCGATGACTCTATGTTGGGCACATGTATTTTTCTTCCATGCAACGTCTCTACATATTTCTTGCCCTTTGCATCCTCTACAATATTCTTCATAAAAGCACTAACACCTGAGTATCGATCAAAATAATTTTCCAGAAATATATCAGCCTCAGCTCGCGTGACTGAAAGTTGATTAGAAAGCCCGAATGCACTCATACCATACAAGAGTCCAAAGTTAATTGTTTTAGCCTTTCGCCTCATATCATCATCTACATCTTGAATATCTACGCCAAATATTTCAGATGCTGTTCTTTTATGTATGTCTTCATTGTTGTTGAATGATTTAACCATAATCTCATCATTTGAATAATGAGCCATAAGCCTTAACTCTATTTGAGAGTAATCAATTGCTAATAGCTTCTTGCCCTGAGGGGCAATAAAAGCCTCTCTAATTACAATCCCATCCTTTGTTCTAATTGGTATATTTTGGAGGTTTGGATCCGATGAAGAAAGCCTTCCAGTCGACGTTACTGCTTGATGGTATGAGGTATGCACACGCGAGCCAAGATCACATATTTCTGATAATTTATCTGTATAAGTACTCTTGAGTTTTGCAAGTGTTCTGTATTCCAGTATGTCTTTGATTATTTCATTTTCATCAGCTAATTTTTGTAAGACTGGCTCCGATGTTGAATAGTACCCGCTTGATGTTTTCTTTAATCCTTTAGCCTCAATACCCATCTTATCGAAAAGAACTTCGCTTAATTGTTTTGGGGAATCAATATTAAACACCACCCCTGAATGTTTATGAATTTTCTGCACTAGATTAATTAATTTAGATCCGAAATTGTTGGACAAGCTATTTAAGTGCTTAATATCAATTAGTGCGCCGATAGCTTCCATGTCCATCAGCACAAAAATCATTGGGTATTCAATTTCTTGCAACATTTTTGTGGTTTTATCATCAATTTTTGTCTCAAATGTTCTGTATAGCTGCAGAGTAATGTCTGCATCCTCAGCTGCGTAGTTTGTTGCTTCTTTAATTGGTACTTCACTAAAATTTTTAAGCTTATTTTTTCCTTTACCCATTACGTCTTCAAATTTAATTGTTTTGATATTCAAATAGTACTCAGCCAGAGCATCTAAGTTGTGTCGGGACGCTGTACTGTTTAATGAATAAGACATCAGCATTGTATCTGCATGAAACCTTTTAATATTAATTTGATGATTTCTTAATACTTGCAAGTCATATTTAAGGTTTTGTCCAATAACTTTATCTTGGCTTGCTTCAATAATTTGCTTTAGCCATCTAAGCGCCTCATCTCTTGAAATTGCAGTTTTTTCTTGATGAGCAATTGGCAAGTAGTATCCAGAATTGGCTTTAAATGAAAATGAAACACCTACAAGCTCAGCTTCAAGAGAATCAATAGATGTTGTTTCGGTATCAAATGCAAAGCACTTTGATTCGTGTATAAGGTTTTCAATCATTGAAAGGTCATCAATGCTTTTAAGAGTTCTGTACTCTACAACTTTTTTCTCCACCTGTTGTTCAGTTACAAAGGCATTGAATTCAAGCTCTTTAAAAAAATCTTGTAGCCCCTTATTAGATTGCTCAGGAACCTTAATGTCATCAATTTGCAAATCAAAGCTTAAGTCTTTCTTTAAAGAGACAAGGAATAAGTTTCTTTTTAGGAAATCTTTTTCATTTCTTAAGTTTTCGCCCACAACTCCTGTAATCTCGTCTGCATGTTTTAATAAATTATCTAGATTTCCATGCTGATTGAGCCATTTAGCTGCAGTTTTGTTGCCAACTTTAGTAATGCCAGGAATATTGTCAGCTTTATCACCTACCAAAGCCAATAATTCTGAAATCTGATTAGGACTAACTCCAAACTTTTCCAAAACATACTCTTCATTAAAGAATTCATTAGACATTGAGTTGTGTTGAATAATATTTTTTGTGACTAATTGAGTTAGATCTTTATCTGGTGATGAAATTAAGATTTTTTTATCTTTTCCAAACTTTTCTGCGAGTGTTGCAATCACATCATCTGCCTCAACACCAACAACTTCTTCAATAGAAAAACAGAATAGCTCTGATAGTTTTTTTATGTCATCAATTTGAACTCTAAGTTCATTTGGCATTGGAGGTCTATTTTTTTTATAAAGTTCATAATAGTCATTTCTAAAGTTAGGTCCCTTAGCATCGAAAACCATAACCATTGGCACCCCTGGATAAGTTGAAATAAGCTTTCTAATCATGGACGCAAACCCCCTGGTTGCTCCAGTTGGCTTGCCTTCTTTAGTTGTTAGTGGGGGCAAGGCATGAAATGCTCTATAAACATATGATGTGCCATCAATTAATATTAAGTCGGGTCTAAAAATCATTTAACTTTCTATATAATACTTAATTGTGAAAACAATAATTCAATATTATTCAGATTTTATCATTACAGTATCTGCTGGTTTTGTCGTTCTTGCGCAATATTATCTAGAAAATATTGAGGGGCTAATTCCCTGCAACTTATGCATTGTTCAAACTATGTGTGCTCGAGGAATTTTCTTGATATATCTTTTAAAAATTCTGGCTCCAAATTTAAAATGGTTATTTGATGTTGTTGGTGTCCCTGTTTTTTTTACAGGAATTGCTGCAAGTGGACGTCAAATATATCTACAAAACCTTCCTGCTGATCAGCTTTCAGGTGGTTATTGTGATATTCCTTTTTATCTTATTTTTGAAATGTACTCGTTTTTTGAAGGAGTCGGAAAAGTCTTTCAAGGTAGTGCAAAATGTGCGGAAGAATCATGGTTCTTTCTTGGGCTTAACATTGCTGAGTGGTCAATGATATTTTTTGCTTCAATGATTGTATTATTGTTGTTAAGATACAGTTTATTAATTTTTAAGAAGGGCCAAAAATAAATTTCAATGTCAAGAATACTTGATCTACCCAATGCAAAACTTATTGAATCAGCAGTAGCTAATGCTGAGGGTACGCTCACAGATACAGGAGCGTTTCTTGCTCTAACTGGAAATAGAACAGGGCGAAGTCCCAAAGATAGATTTATCGTTAAAGAAAGCAGCACTGCAGACAAAATAGATTGGGGAGAAGTAAATAGACCTTTTGAATCAGATCATTTCGATACTCTATGGAATAAGGTGAGTGATTACTTAGACAATAAAGATCACTACATATCAAACGTGCATGTTGGCGCCAATAAAGATCACTACATCCCGGTGAAAGTTAAGACTGAAAAGGCTTGGCACTCTTTGTTTTCTAAACTAATTTTCATTGTTCCTGATGCTTACAATGAGGAAGGCAAGGAAGAATGGCAGATATTATCTGCTGCTGATTATGTCTGTGATCCAGAGGTGGATCATACCAACTCCGAGTGTTGCGTAATAATTAATTTTCTAAGAAGAAGGGTTTTGCTGGCAGGAATGAAATACGCTGGGGAAATGAAAAAATCAATGTTTTCAGTTCAAAATTTCTTGCTCCCAGAAAAAGATGTTTTGCCAATGCACTGTTCAGCAAACCAAACAGAAGACAATAGAACAACATTATTCTTTGGTCTGTCTGGAACAGGAAAAACAACTTTGTCAGCAGATCCAAAGTGTTCGCTTATTGGTGATGATGAGCATGGCTGGTCCGACGGATCAGTGTTCAACTTTGAAGGTGGTTGCTATGCCAAATGCATAAAACTTTCCAAAGAAAATGAACCTTTAATATGGGACGCCATAAAATTTGGGAGCATTCTAGAAAATGTGGTTACCGATGAAACAGGCCATGCAGATTATGATGATGCCTCTCATAGTGAAAATAGCCGAGTTTGCTATCCACGCAACTTTATTGCCGGTGCAGTGCCTGCCAATGAAGGAGTTGAGCCGGATAATATAATTTTCTTAACATGTGATTTGTCAGGTGTTTTGCCACCAGTTAGTGTTTTAGATGAAAATGCAGCAGCTTATCATTTTCTGAGTGGGTACACAGCCAAAGTAGGTTCAACCGAAATTGGAAGCAGCAAATCAATGGATTTCACATTCTCTACATGTTTTGGGGCACCATTCTTTCCTAGGCCTGCTGGAGTTTATGCTGACCTATTAATAAAAAGAGTGAGAAAAAATAACACTAAAGTTTATCTAGTTAATACTGGATGGTCAGGTGGTGGATATGGGGTTGGAGAGCGATTTCCTATACCTGTTACACGTGCTGTGGTTAATGCGATTCAAGACAATAATATAGATCACTCAGATCTTGAATATCTTGAGAAGCTTAACTTATACGTGCCTAAATCATTAGAAGGGGTTGACCCTTCCTATCTTAGTCCAAGAGATAGTTGGGAATCTAAAGAAGATTATGATGAGGAATGTTCAAAACTTTGCGAAAGATTTAAGGAGAATTTTACAAAATTCGATGTAGATCATGACATTGTTGCAGCAGGTCCAAAATAATTTCTAATGGTTGCTATCAACCAAAAAAAACTTAATCAATTCTTGGCTTCTGACCGAGTCTCTTTTAAGGGTGTTGAAAAAGAAAATCTTAGATCAGACAAAAATGGCAGAATTTCAAATAAAAGATTTCCAGAAGCACTAGGCGTTCATAATTTTAATAGTTTTGTCACTTTAGACTACTCAGAACCCCATCTAGAGATTGTTACTCCTACTTTTCAGGATAATTCCAAGCTTTATGCTTTTCTGGGTGAGTTGCATGCATATGTTGAGCAGAATCTTGAAGGTGATCTTTTATGGAATTACTCCATGCCACCAAAATTTAAAGGCAAGTTTATTAAATTACCCCCATATGGCAAAAGTAACAAAACAAAATTAGCTCACCTATATCGTTTAGGGCTTAGAAATAGGTATGGAGATAAAATGCAAAGCACTGCGGGAATCCATTTTAATATTTCATTCTCAGATTCTGTTTTAAAAGAACTTAATACAACTAAAACAGATTTATATTTAGGGATATGCAGAAATTTTTTGAGAATATTTCCTCTTGTTTTGCGCCTGATAGGATGTTCCCCAGTTGCGCATAGGTCTTTTATTAAAGACAGAGAGCTTTCGATTGATCTCTTAAAAGAAGATGAGAATTATCTTCCAAAATCTACTTCTTTAAGAGTGAGCCGCCTTGGGTACTATTCTGAAGAACAAGATGAAAAATTTATTACCTTTAACACCTTGAGCGAATATCTAAATTTAATTAAAGATTACATTAATATCCCAAATAAAAAGTTTAGTGAGATTTCCCTTGATTTAAAGAAGCAGGTTAATAACGGAACAATCCAAATGGAAAATGAGCTATACAACCATATTAGGCCTAAAGGACTATTCTCGAAAAAGGCACGACAATACAACCAGTTAAAAAATGATGGAATTGAGTATTTGGAAATTAGATCAATCGATCTAAACCCATTTACAGATATTGGTATTTCAAAATTAGATTTGGATTTTTTAGAGTTGTTAATAACATTCTGTGCCTTATCAGACTCTCCGCCTATAGATGATGAAGAAGCTATTGTTGTTAAAGAGAATATAAGAAGATCTTCTGAAGCTGGACAAGACTGTTTATTAATTAATTCCACTCTTGAAGATTCTGGGGAATCAAGTATTAAAGATTTAACCTTACAAATGCTTGAAAATATGAAGGATTTAGCTGAGAGCTTAGGCTGGAATGCAATCAGCCTTGATTTATTCGATGCTTACATTAAAAGAAATGAAACTCCACTTTCAACAAAACTTATTGGGGAGCTAAACAATAAAAGCCTACTAGAATTTATCATCAAACAATCACAGCATACAAACAAAAAAATAGACCCTAAGCTTAAATCAATGTTTGACCTTGAGAGCAGTGAGTCACATAAAAAATACCTTATAAATCAAAAGGAAGATAATATAGACTTTGAGTCTTTTTTAGAGGCATTTAGAGGAGAAATTAAATGAAGACGTTATATTGTAAAGAGTTCGGCCCGGTAGAAAACCTAGTCTGGGAGGAGGCAGAATCTCCAGAACCAAGTGACCATGAAGTTGTAGTGTCTATAAAAGCTGCTGCTCTTAACTTTCCTGACTTTTTAATAGTGCAAGGACTATATCAATTCAAGCCAGAACTTCCATTTGCACCGGGAAATGAGGGCTCAGGAGTAATTAAAAAAGTTGGTAAAAACGTAACAAGATTTAAAGAAGGCGACAGAGTTTATTTTATGGCGCCTTGGGGAGCATTTGCTGAAGAAGCATGCATGAATGAATTAGGAGTAATGCCAATACCTGATGATATTTCATTTGAGCTTGCTGCTTCATACCAAATGGCATATGGAACAAGCTACCATGCTCTAGTGCAAAGAGGAGAAATATCCAATCAAGATGAGATCCTTATTTTAGGCGCTTCTGGTGGTGTAGGTCTTGCTGCTTTAGATATAGCTAAAGCAAAAGGTGCACGAGTTGTGGCCGCTATATCAACAAAAGAAAAGTCTGAAATATGCAAAGATTACGGTGCTGATGAAGTGATTATTTATGGCGAGGGCCCGAAGACCAAAGATGAGTCAAAAGCTTTTTCAAACGAGCTTAAATCAAAAAGTCTTAAAGGTGGTTACGATATTATTTATGACCCAATTGGTGATTGCTACACGGAACCAGCATTTAGAGCAATAGGCTGGAAAGGCAAATATCTTGTTGTTGGTTTTGCTGCTGGGGAAATTCCTAAACTTCCAATAAATCTTACGCTTTTAAAAGGAGCGTCTCTTGTAGGTGTTTTTTGGGGAACATTTACAGGGCTGGAAAGTGATGCCAATCAAAAAAATATTGCTGAAATTAACCAACTTCTTTCTGAGGGTAAGATTAAACCATTGATTTCAAAAGAAATTCCAATGGAAAATGCCGTTGACGCCATCAAAATGATTGGCAACAG
>ERZ802830.136-NODE-136-length-71441-cov-11.0167_pt1 | contig 71441 bp, 67 predicted proteins | sample MGYA00345654_ERZ802830 | MGnify/ENA primary metagenome ERZ802830 (study PRJEB30503, sample SAMEA104212375) | marine metagenome | biome: Westerlies Biome; feature: [SRF] surface water layer (ENVO:00010504) within the epipelagic zone...; material: water...
TCCCCCAAAAATTAAAAGCAGAAGCCTACCCAAAAGGCTTCTGCTATATTTTTAAAACTAGTTTTTATCCTTTTGAAAACTCAGGATACGCCTCCATCCCTAGCTCAGAAGTGTCCAACCCAGAGATTTCCTCTTCTTCACCCACACGGATGCCAACCGCAGACTTCAGTATAGACCACGCAATGCCTGCTGTAACACAAACAAACACCCCGACAACAACTATTGATATAAATTGTGTCACGTATGATGCGTCAGCATTAGTGGCAGGTACAATCATTGTTCCCCAGATCCCTGCAAATAGATGAACTGGAATTGCACCGACAACATCATCAATTTTAAACTTATCTAACATTGGCACAGTGAACACTACTATTAGGCCACCAACTGCACCAATCAAAGTTGCCGCACCCAAAGTAGGTGTTAACGGTTCCGCTGTTATTGAAACCAAACCCGCTAAAGCGCCATTTAAGATCATTGTTAAATCTGGCTTTTTATAAAGAAATTGGGTCAGTAGCAAGGCTGCTATAGCCCCACCAGCGGCGGCGGCATTAGTATTTGAAAATATTCTTGAGATATCAGCTACGTCCCCGACAGAACCCATCGCCAACTGCGAGCCTCCGTTAAAACCAAACCATCCCATCCAAAGAATAAATGTACCTAGTGTTGCTAATGCTAGGTTTGACCCAGGTATAGGAATAACCTTGCCGTCTTTAGCATATTTTCCAATACGGGGACCCAGTATTATTGCTCCCATTAAAGCAGCCCATCCACCGACAGAGTGCACGACTGTTGAACCTGCAAAATCTAAAAAGCCCATACCATCTAAAAATCCTCCACCCCATTTCCAGCTCGCCTGTATCGGGTAGATCAAACCTGTTAAAATGATTGTAAAGATTAAAAACGGCCATAATTTGATCCTCTCCGCTAAAGCTCCAGATACGATCGAAGCCGTCGCAGCACAAAACATTAATTGGAAGAAGAAATCAGACCCGGTAGATGCATAGCCATAATCGTCTGCACCGTCCGCAGTTACGCCGACCGCCTCCAAAATGGCGACACCCCAAATACCGGAAATAACGCCATCATACATCCAATCACCAAGAGGATACATCAGATTATAACCGATTAAATAGTAAAACACTGCAGCTAATGAAAACAGACCCATGTTTTTAGTCAATTGCGTCGTCACATTTTTTGATCTAACCAAACCAGCTTCAAGCATAGTAAAGCCAGCAGCCATCCAAAAAACAAGAAATCCACCAACCAAAAACAGCAAACTATTTAAAATAAAAACTGAATCTGTTGGAACTTGAGCTGGCGCGTCTTGAGCAAGTGATTGCGATGCAACCACAGCAAGTAGACCACTCGCACCTAATATTTTTAAAAATGATTTTTTCATCTAAGACTTACCTCTTTTATATTGCGTCGGCACCGGTTTCACCGGTCCGCACACGAATGGTTTGCTGAACATCAAGAACGAAAATTTTTCCATCACCAATCTTTCCAGTGTGCGCAGACGATTTTATCGCCTCAACAACTTGGTCAGTCATCGATTGTTCAACCACAATTTCTAATTTAATTTTTGGAACAAAGTTAACGGCGTACTCAGCGCCTCGGTAAATTTCTGTATGACCTGACTGAGAACCAAACCCTTTGATCTCAGTAACCATCATACCCTTCACCCCCAAACCTGTTAACGCTTCTCGAACGTCCTCAAGTTTGAATGGTTTTATAGTAGCTATGATTAAATTCATTTATTTTGCCTTTCGCAATTTCGCTAATGCTCTCTGAAAAAAATGCATTTTTCTTAAAATGCGAAGGTCCTGTCATAGAAATAATCCAAAAAAATAGCTAATTGTGCGTATTTTTTGCGCATTATTTTTATTTTGTTTAAAATTTAATCTTTTTTTCAATATAAAAAACTCTGTTTCTACTAAACAGATTGAAAAAATATCTATAGAAAAAGAAAAAAGAGCGCAAAATGGCAGGCATTAAGAAAAATAATAAGAATCGCAAATCTTTGATTGCCGAAAACCGTTTTAAAAAACACTCCAAAAAATCGCAGAAAAAATTACCAACAAAAAATAGTTCAAAACCCTTAAGGCGCTCAGCTACAAAATTTTTAATTCAGTTTATCCAGAGAATTAGCCGCTTTTTTTTACAGTTAATTTGGGGGTTTATTTGGCGCTCAAGCTTAATTGTAATTACAGGCATAAGCTTAGGGGTAAGCTATTATTATTTAGATATGAAAGAATTTGATAGCCTTTTGGACGAACGGTCTCGCGGATCTGTAACCCTAGAAAATAATACTGGTGAAGTTTTTGCATGGCGAGGCGACAATTTTTCTAAAAACCTTACCGCGAATAATATTTCAACCCATTTAAAAAATGCTGTATTGGCAACCGAAGATAGAAAATTTTATACACACTTCGGCATTAGCCCCAGAGGTATAGCAAGCGCAGTATATATAAATGTAAAAGAAGGGCGCGGCCCTCTATCCGGTCATGGTGGATCAACAATAACCCAGCAAACTGCTAAATTAGTCTGCCTAGGCAAGCCATTCAGACAATCGGAATGGAAAAGCGAGAAAGCTTACGAAGCCAGCTGCCGAACTTCAACTGTTTGGCGAAAACTCAAAGAAGCTATTTATGCTCTTTCATTAGAATTCAAATTTTCGAAAGATGAAATTCTAACAATTTATATTAATCGTGTTTTTTTAGGCGCAGGAACTCGCGGTTTTGAAGCCGCTGCTCAACGATATTTTGCAAAGTCCGCTAAGATAGTAAATCCATCAGAAGCGGCAATGTTAGCTGGTTTGTTGAAAGCACCCACTCGTTACGCTCCGACAAACAATTTAAAACGCTCGCAAGAGAGAGCAAATTTAATAATAGGCCTGATGGAAAGGCAGAAATATTTGAGCACAACTGAAGCTAAATTTGCTCGGGATAATCCAGCCATTTTGTCAAAACTTGCTCAAGCAAGAGCTGGTGGATATTTTGCTGACTGGGTGATGGCTAGCCTCCCCAAATACCTTACATATCAAACAACTGAAGACGTAGTAATTACTACCACCTTCGATCCAATAATCCAAAAAGCTGCAGAGGAGGCTGTTCGAAAAGTCTTTAAAAATCAAGTTAACCAACATTCAAACTCACAAGCTGCCGTCGTTATCATGTCTCCAAATGGAGCAGTAAGGGCGATGGTTGGCGGTCGAGAAGTAAGTGGCGTTGGACTATTTAATCGAGCAACCCAGGCGCTGAGGCAAACCGGCTCTTCATTCAAGCCAATTGTTTATGCTGCCGCTTTAGAAATGGGCTTTTCCCCAAATGACTTAGTCAAAGACGAACAATTTACAATTAAATTGCCTGGCTCAGATTCTTGGACACCAAAAAATTATTCAAACGTTTTTAGTGGAGAAGTAACATTAACAAGAGCATTTTCCGAGTCACTAAACATTCCAGCAATTAAGATTTCTGAGGCTATCGGACGAGCAAATGTTTCAGAATTAGGTAAAAAGTTTGGATTATTTTCAGATCCAAATAAAGGGCCAGCAATAGCACTCGGCACTTCTGAAGCCACCCTTCTTGATTTAGTTGGAGCATACGCGACTATTTTAAATCAGGGCACAAAAATCGAGCCGTTTGGTTGGGAAAAATTACAACTTAAAAAAAATAAAAATGAGATCCTTATGGGTAAATCAGAAAGAGCCGCAATTGAAATAGTCGATCCAGAAACAGCCCAGAATTTAATATTTATGATGTCAGAGGTAACGAAAAATGGAACGGGAAAAAGAGCACAATTTTCTGATTGGGAAGTGGCTGGGAAAACTGGCACATCACAGTCGGCTCGTGACGCCTGGTTCATAGGGTTCTCGAAGCATTATGTTGCAGGTGTTTGGATGGGGTATGACGATAATACCCCTCTTAAAGGTGTTACAGGAGGAGGGCTACCAGCTGATATTTGGCGCACTGCTATGGAGGAGATTCACTCTAAGCTTACACCAATACCACTCTTAGCGGATAGGCAAAACCGGAGCTCAGGTAAAAGTATAGCAACACCAGTCGGTGAACCTTCTTCATTAGGAGCGATTTTAGGCAAATTTTTCAATAATCTATTTAAATCGAACTAAATAGAATTTTGCAAATCTTCCATCACCCTTTGAATATCACCGCGGCGTTTGTCCAACATTGCACCTATTTCTGTTCGTTCAGATAAAAGCATATTTATCCCTTCAATGAACATATTGAAAAAAAGCAATTTACCAGATCTATTCGATACCAAAAATGAAACCGTAAAAGGCTCCCAACCTTTAAGGTGTGCCAATGTTTCGACTTCGAAAAAACTTTTAATTGGACGTGATTTTTGAACTACGATTTTGCCTCCAATAAACTCTCGAAACCGCCGACCATATTTATGCGAAACGTAGACAGAGTAAATTTTGGTAAATTTTTCCATTTGGGATTTTGAAAGAGCTCTCGCATCATTTCCTAAAGCATATCGAGCAATTGTTGGCACATCCGCGTACAATTTAAAAATCTCTTCAAATTGTTTAACCATCACCGCCTCAGAACTCCCCGATGAGATAACTGCATTTATATCAGCAACCAAATTTGTAACCAGAACTTCTGCATCTTTTGCATCCGCAGCCCATCCCAAAGTAGCCACGTTAGATACAGCTAGGAATGTTGTTGAAAAAATAAAGCGGCGTCTATCTATCAAAACTCTACTCGGTCATCTCATAAGGATCGGAATACACTTCAGAAATTTCTGGATTTAGTCGAAAACGACGCCCTTGGAGATATGCTAATTTAGTCTGGGCATAGCTATCCGCACTGTCATAGAGAACGCTGTCGATTGTGGAACCCAAGGCGGCTCTATTTCCCAAAACATTACCAACATTAGCAGTTGATCTTAAGCGTGACTGCCAAGGATTGAGAACAAAGCCCAATGGATCCAATACTAAGTCGGCAACTTTCCCTAGGGTATCTCGCTCTGTAGAAGGGCCTAGAAAAATTATTTCAACATAATCACCTTCAGAAACTCCCCATTTGTGCAAGGTCTCACCAAAATCGGTGCCACGCGCATTTATTCCAACTCTTTCAGATGGGTCAAATAAGCCAGCAATTCCAACGGTAGAGTTTATCAAAAATTGACCAGTAGTTTTGCTTACATTTCCAATATCACCCTGAAGCGTGTAATTTACGAAATCTTTTGGCAGCCCCCAATTTTCAGAAAAGTTTGATATAGCTTCCCTGGGCTTTTGACCTAAAACCTTTGAGTAAACCTTGGAGGACGGCCTCAAAACGTTTTTATCAATAGCTTTATTTACCTCGTGGCTTTTTCGATTAACAGTCTCATACGGATCGTCATAATTACCTAATTTGAAACCAGTGGAACAGGCAGACAAGAGAAATAACGGCGCAACAAAAAAGATTGTTAATTTATACAAAATTCTCATATTGAAACATATACATCCAAAAATATTATAGTCTAGCACTTAGAGCAAATTTAGTTTTTCAATTTGGATATTAATCCCCAAAATTAATTTAATTTTAAAAAATTTGAAAAAGAAAATTATTTTCTGTTAATATTTCAAATAATAGAAATTAACATCTTTCACACTGAAGAATAGGATCCAAAATGATGGGTATTTATGAGAAAAAACTTGCTGAAGAAGGAATTACATTACCAGATGCACCCGCTCCTGCTGCCAATTACGTTCCCTATGTTCTGAGTGGAAACGTGCTCTACGTTTCTGGCCAAATCTCACAAAATGCAAGTGGCCTAATCCTTGGAAAATTAGGCGAAAGCATGACGACAGATCAAGGTGCTGAAGCAGCAAAATTCTGTGCTATAAATCTTTTGGCTCAAGTTAAATCAGCCTGTGAAGGAGATCTGGATAAATTATTGCGCGTCATAAAACTTACGGGTTTTGTCAACTCTACGCCTGACTTTACCCAACAACCCCAGGTCATTAATGGAGCTTCAGATCTTATGGGGAGTGTACTGGGTGACGCTGGCAAGCATGCTCGAGTTGCAGTATCTGCCAATTCATTGCCACTTGGTGTTGCTGTTGAGATAGATGGAATCTTCCAAATAGCCTGATTAATTCAATACATCTAACATTGTTAATTTTGACAAAGGCCTTAAAATTCTCAAGGTGTACTTATCGCAGGAAAAGTTAAAATAAAAAATTGCAAGTTCTCCTTGCTCGACTACTTATATCCAATAAATATTTTAACAGGAATTGGCAGTTAGTTAGTGGCGTATGTCGGATAATTCTATCAGTATAAAAGTTGTAAAATCTATTTCCGAATTAGATCGGGAAGAATGGAATAGTTGTGCGATATTTTATTCTGCCGATGGCCTAGATAAAATAGAGGATCCATTCATAAGCTATGATTTTTTAGATGCCTTAGAAAAAAGTAAGTCTGTTGGGGAAAATACCGGATGGTTGCCATATCATTTAGCTGCAATCAGGAAAAATAAATTAATTGGTGCTGTACCATTATATTTAAAATCCAATTCACAAGGAGAATATATTTTTGATCATAATTGGGCACATGCTTTTGAGCGAGCTGGCGGTCGCTACTATCCGAAGCTGCAAATTTCAGTACCTTTTACACCAGTCACAGGCCGCCGACTTTTAGTATCGAAAAATGCCCCTAGCAATACAGCTTCTTTGTTACTTAAAAGCGCGATTGAACTGTGTAAAAAAAATAAGTTATCCAGCCTTCACACAACCTTTTGTAATAAACAAGAATTTGAACTAGGGCAGAAACTTGGAATGCTTGGTCGGGTTTCTCAACAATTCCATTGGCTAAACAATGGATACGGAAATTTTGGTGACTTTTTGAATGCATTATCCTCTCGCAAAAGAAAAAATATCAACAAAGAACGATTAAAAGCAAACAATTTTGGTGGTGAGATCGAAATTTTAACTGGATCAGAAATCAAAAAAGATCATTGGAACTACTTTTGGAAATTTTACCAAGATACAGGAATAAAAAAATGGGGAACACCATATTTAACACGGCAATTTTTTGATCAAATTCATGAAACTATGCGCTCAAAAATACTTCTTATATTAGCAAAAAAGGAGGGGAACTACATAGCTGGTGCTTTAAATTTTATTGGCTCGGATACTTTATTTGGTCGATACTGGGGTTGTATCGAAGATTACCCTTTTCTGCATTTCGAAGTTTGTTATTATAGAGCTATCGAATTTGCTATAGCTCATGGCCTTAAGAAAGTTGAAGCTGGTGCTCAAGGAGAGCATAAGTTAGCCCGAGGTTATGTTCCAACAGAAACATTTTCTTTACACTGGATAGCTGAAAAAGGTTTTAGCAAAGCTGTTGAAGAGTATTTAATTTCAGAAAAAGACGCTGTGAAACGAGATATCAAAATATTATCTCATTTTACGCCATTTAAAAAAGGAGATGAAAAAAATGACTGAAGATTTAGAAAGTTTATCAAAAAATGGATGGGAAAAAAGCGTTGATGGTAATGCCATTAAAAAAACCTTCATTTTTTCCAATTTCATTGAGGCACTGGGCTGGATGGTTAAAGCTGGCGTTTCGGCTGAGAAACTTAATCATCATCCTGAGTGGAGTAACGTTTATAAAACTGTAAATGTTGTGCTAACTACCCATGATAAAGGTTGCATAACAAGTTTAGATGTTAAATTAGCCCAAGAAATGGATAAGCTTTACGAATCTTGAAGATTTAATAAAATAGCTTCAGCGCTGGACCCTGTAACCACGCCAGATGCATCATCTAGATAAGCATATACTATTTTTTGATTTTCGACGATAAATGCACAGCGTTTTGATCTGTTAAAAAAACCAATTGGTGGAACAGTAAATTCTGTTCCAATTGATTTTGTAAAATCACTAGCAGGATCAGCCAACATCTTTATACCGACATCAATGGCTCCAGTAGTCTCACCCCACTTTGACATTACGAAAGGGTCATTTACCGAAATACAAATTATTTCATCTACCCCTTCTTTTTTAATACGAGCACTTTTTTCAATAAAACCAGGGAGGTGCTTGCTGCTACAAGTATTTGTAAAAGCTCCAGGTAGGGCAAAAATTACTACTTTTTTACCTTTTAATAGGTCGATAAGTTCTATCTGCGAGACTCCATCCGGTCCAAAGTAAGAAAGAGTTGAATTTGGCATTTTTTGTCCAACTGAGATTTTCATTTAAAGCCCTTAAAAAGTTGTTATTTTTTTCAGAACTACATATAGAATAAATCAAGGAATTGGCTACTGAAAAATAAGAGAACTACATGACAACCACAATTGTTATTGGTGCCGGTCAGGCTGGAGCAGAGGTAGCATCTAAGTTGAGAGACGAGGGTTATGACGATCGTATTTTACTGATCGGTCAAGAAAATTATCTGCCTTATCAGCGGCCTCCTCTTTCAAAAAAGTATATGGCAGGAGAAATGGCTTTAGAGAGATTATTTCTTCGGCCTCAAGAGTTTTATCAGGATAAGAACATTGAACTTCACATAGGGAAATCGGCTTACCAAATAGACCCAAACAAACAAAAAGTAGATTTTAACGGCGGTAGTTTACATTATGATCACTTGGTACTTGCTACTGGCTCTAAACCTCGCGAATTACCTGATTACATCGGCCTCAAGATAAAAAATCTATTTACTATGCGAGATTTGACTGATGCGAATTCAATCGAGCCATTCATAAAGAGCGGAATGCGCTTATTAATTGTAGGGGGTGGATATATTGGATTAGAGGCAGCAGCAACTGCTCGAAAATTTGGAGTTGATGTTACTCTGGTTGAAATCGAAGAACGTATTTTGAAACGTGTCGCAGCCAAAGAGACGTCAGACTATATTCGCTCTCTGCATATTTCAAAAGGGGTTAAGATAAAAGAAGAAATCGGTTTGGATAGATTGAAAATAGTAGGCGATAAAGCTCTGAGTGCCTCTTTAACAGACGGTTCTGATATAAGTGTGGATTTCGTAATTGTTGGAATAGGCATTATTCCAAATACTGAGTTGGCCAAAAGTGCAAAATTAAAAATTAATAATGGTATATTTGTTAATGATGAGTGTCGAACATCAATTTCAAATATCTATGCTGCTGGCGATTGTACTTCTTTTGAATATAAAAATACTCTAGTTAGACTTGAAAGTGTTGGAAATGCCATCGATCAAGCAAATACCGTAGCGCAAAATATTTTACAACAAAATACAAAGTACATTCCCAAACCCTGGTTTTGGTCTGATCAATATAATTTAAAGTTGCAAATCGCGGGATTAAATACCGGTTATGACGATGTCGTTGTTAGAAAAGGCGAAAATGACCAAGTATCACATTGGTATTTTAAAGGCCCTAATTTACTAGCTGTAGATGCTTTAAACGACCCCCGTTGTTATATGATTGGTAAGCGTTTAATCGAAGCAAACAATTCACCAACAAAAAATCAACTAAAAGATAAAGATTTCAATTTAAAAGTTTTATTAAAATAGTGCGTATTATAAGCGGAATTAATAAAGGAAGAAATTTAATCAGCCTCGGAAAAGGTGACCCATCCGCACATCTTCGGCCAACAAGTGACCGCGTTAGAGAATCTATTTTCAATCTGATCACTGGTGGAAGATTTGGCAATAAATTAGAAAATTGCCGCATATTAGATCTTTTTGCTGGAACAGGAGCTTTGGGTCTAGAAGCTATATCACGTGGAGCAAAATCAGTTATATTTGTTGATAACGGACAGCAGGCAATAAAACTTTTAAGAAAAAATATTTCTATTTGTGATGTTGGAAATAAAGCTCAGATCATTAAAACAGATGCTACAAAAAAGCTCCCAACACTATCCAAGAATAGTTTTGATACAGTTTTTATCGATCCACCCTACGGAAAAGGGCTAGGACAAAAAGCTCTAAAAATCCTCAAAGAATGTCAACTTCTAAACAAGGAAACTTTAATTATTTTAGAAGAGGGTCAGCAAATAAATTCTGTCGAAAGCTTTTCTATAAAAGACTGTCGAAGATACGGAAGTAGCTATGCCCATTTTTTAACTCCAAACATGCTACAACCATTTACTTAGTAAGTTGGATGAAACTGATTTTTGGGTGAAAGTGTAAAGATTTCGCATCCATCATTAGTCACGCCAATAGAGTGTTCAAATTGAGCTGACAATGCTTTATCGCGCGTTACAGCTGTCCAACCATCAGACAGAAGTTTAGTTTCAGGCCTACCTAAATTAACCATTGGCTCAATAGTAAAAAACATACCCTCTTCTAAGCGAGTACCAGTCCCTGGTCGACCATAATGCAAAACATTTGGGGGAGCATGAAAAACTCGGCCTAAGCCATGTCCACAAAAATCTTTTACGACAGACATCCGGTTATTTTCTACAAACTCCTGAATTGCATAACCTATGTCTCCAAAAGAAGAGCCGGGCTTCACAGCTTCTATTCCCTTGAATAACGCATCATGAGTAACCTGTATTAAACGCTCTGCTTTTCGGGTTAAATTACCCGCTACAAACATTCGAGAAGTGTCACCATACCAACCCTCGAAAATAACGGTGACATCTATATTTAGAATATCACCATCTTTCAGTTTTTTATCAGAAGGAATCCCATGGCAGACTACATGATTAATGCTTATACAACTCGCATGTTTATAGCCCTTATATCCTATAGTTGCCGATGTTGCCCCAGACCGATTGACTTTATCTTCGATAATTTTGTCAATTTGAGCAGTAGACTGGCCGGGGTAAACAAATTCACCAATTTCATCTAAAATTTGTGCGGCTAGCTTTCCAGCTTTGTGCATTCCCAAAAAATCATCTTTAGAGTACAGGTCAATTCCGTCTTTTGTTAGGCCCACACCATTTAGTTTTTTCACTTTCAGTTTCCTTTAAAAATATTTCCGAAATTGATAAAAATCAAATTTCAACCACAACAGGTTTGCCCAAACTAACTCCAAATTTTGTGACCTCCGTATCATAACAAATCAACTGAACACCAGATTTCAACGCCGCCTTAATATTGGTATCATATATACTATCTAAATCTGCAGCAATACGTACACTTCCAACATCGCTTCGCATGCATAAAAATAAAAGAATAGACTGATGTCCTGCTGTCACCATTTTTGATAGATCCTTTAAATGTTTACTCCCTCTTTTTGTAATAGAATCAGGAAATTCAGCTATACCTTTTTTTCTCATCAAAGTTACACTTTTTATCTCTAAATAAATGTGCCGGCCTGATGAACTTAATAAAAAATCAATTCTACTATTTTCGCTATATTTTACTTCTGACTTAAAGTCCTGATAGCTGAGCTCGGGAATTTCTTTTTTTTCCAACGCTTCTTTTATAACTAAATTGGCAATACTTGTATCGATGCAAACCATTCGATCTCCATACTCGACCAAACGCCAACCATATTTTAACTTTTTTTTGGGGTCGTTATTTGGCTCTAACCACACTTTAGAGCCCGCTTTTGCTAAACCCATCATGGAACCAGGGTTGGGACAGTGAGCAATTACTTCCGTCCCATCATCTAAAATGACATCAGCCAAAAATCGTTTATAACGTTTGACTAATTTACCTTTGATAAGATTAGTTTTAAAATGCATATTTAAAATCATATATTTCCGCATATAAAATGTTAAGGGTAAACAATGGAACAGCCAAATGCTTCTATGCTCATAATTGGCGACGAGCTTCTCTCTGGAAGAACTCAAGATACTAACATGTATTATTTAGCAAACGAATTGACAGAGGTAGGAATAAATTTATCGGAAGCCAGATTTATTCGAGATGATACAGCGACTATTGTCGCTAATATTGTCGAGTTGAGCACACGATTTGATTATCTATTTACCTCTGGCGGAATAGGACCAACGCATGACGATATTACAACAGATTGCGTGGCACAAGCTTTTGGAAAACAAGTTACTATTCGATCTGACGCATTCAAAATTTTGAAAAAATATTATGATGAAAAAGGTATAGAACTTAACGAAGCAAGACTTCGAATGGCTAGAATTCCCGAAACAGCGGATTTGATTGAAAACTCAATTTCTGGGGCTCCAGGATATATAATTGAAAACGTCTACGTAATGGCAGGTGTCCCAAAAATTTTCCAATCAATGCTAAAAACTATTTTACCAAAGCTTAAAAAAGGATCACCCACATTATCACGTTCTGTTAAATTACATAAAGGTGAAGGTGATATAGCATTAGAACTGGAACAAATAGTAAGAGAATTCAGTAAGTTAAATTTTGGCTCGTACCCGTTTAATGAGAAAGGTGTCCATGGCACAAATATCGTTATCAGAGGAAAAGATAATAAATTAATGATAAAAGCCGAAGAAAAAGTCCGTACTCTCGCATGAATTTTAAAGCTAAACAAAGTGAATTTTCAAAAATGCTCGAAGATACTTGGCCACCTAAAAAGGTAATTCGCCTCGATGATTGGACAATACGCATAAGTGAGGGAGCCGGGAAGCGTGCATCAGCAATTAGCTTAGAAGGAATTTGGGAAGAAACTTCTTTCAAAAGATTAAAAAATCTTTTGAAAAAGTTAGGTAAATCTGAAATTTTTATGGTTTATCAATCAGATAGTTTATTTGAAAAAGAGCTAAATGAGCGGAACTATAAAGTTTTTGATAAAAGTTGCGTTTTTGAAATTGCTGTAGCTGAACTTATAAAAACCGAGGCGCCACCAGTTACTATGTTTTCGATTTGGCCGCCACTTCAGATTCAAAAAGAACTTTGGATTACTAACGGGATTAGCTGGCAAAGACAGGCTGTTATGGACAGAGCACGCAAACCAAAAACAAGCATCTTGGGCCGCTGGAACGACAATCCAATAGCCTCAGCCTTTGTAGCAAAAAGTGGAGATGTGGCCTTTCTCCATGCGCTCGTCGTTGATAAAAATTTTAGACGCCAAGGAGTGGCTCGGGCATTAATGCGGCATGCTGGACAGTGGGCAACCAAACATAATTGTGCAAGATTAATGGTGGTGACAACGGAAACAAATTCTGCTGCTAACAGTCTTTATACTTCACTTGAATTTCAACTTGTGAATAAATATCACTATCTTATTCCAGATGCCTAAATTTGAAAGAAAAAAATCTTACTATATCGTTAAATTTGCCGCCCATTGATCCTCTTCCAGAAGGAGTCCAAAAGTATTTTAACGCATGCCAGGAAAAACTTGGCCTTGTTCCAAATGTTTTGAAAGCCCATTCTTTCAATATCGATAAACTAAACGCCTTCTCTGGCTTATATAATGAATTGATGTTGGCAGACAGTAATTTATCTAAGTTAGAAAGGGAAATGATAGCGGTCGTTGTTTCTTCAATCAACCGATGTTTTTACTGCTTAACAGCTCATGGCGCAGCCGTACGAGAGCTGTCTGGTGACCCAATACTTGGTGAAAAGCTAGTAATGAATTTTAGAATTGCTGACTTGGACTCTCGCTGTAGAGTAATGCTCGAGTATGCTGAAAAAGTCACAATTGAAAGCCATAAAATTGGTGAAACTGACCGCCAAAATTTGCGAGATGTAGGCTTTAACGATGCTGATATTTGGGATATAACTAATATTATTGCTTTCTTTAATATGAGCAACCGCGTGGCAAGCGCTTTGAATATGAAACCCAACGATGATTACCACTCAAAAAATCGTTAAAATATTTTTAAATATATTGGCTAGCTTAGTGTGTACAGCCGGCACCTATGTTTGTGCAGTTGAATTACCATCTTCAGCTAGATTAGTCCTAACCGATAAAACAGACGTTAAAAATATTTCATTAGAAATTTCTGTTTGGGATAGAGAGAAAGGCATTTCTCGGCTCGATGTTAGAGGCCAAACCGTAACCGAAGTTTATCAAATCGATGGTACGTCGCTAACCCTAGATCAGATGTTAAAACCAATTATTAAACATCTAAATGATAAGCAATTTAGTATTGGGCTTTATTGTAATACTAATGTCTGTGGTGGGTTCAATTTTCGAAAAACCCTAACGGTTTCTAACCCACCGTTTATGCTTATTAACGTTGCAAATTATTCAGTAATTACAGCTGTAAAAGATAGCTCCGCCATTTCTTTAATCGCCAGCAAACTTGGAAATACAATATATTTACAAATTCTTTCGGTAGGAACCACTAAAAACGATTTAGTTTTACACGAAAAAGAACCATTGAAATATAATTATAGTGCTAAATTAAAGGAAGACGGAGCTATTGTGCTTGATGATTTAATTTATCAAAGTGGATCTTCAGAGCTGGGTAAAGGCCCTTTTGAGAGTTTAGCAGCTTTGGCAACTTTCTTAAAATCAACCCCTAAATCTTTAATAATATTAGTTGGTCATAGTGATACTGTTGGAGAATTGAGTAGAAATATAGAATTATCAAAAAGCCGTGCACAAGCAGTAGTAAATAGATTGATCAAAAACCATGGTATTGATCAAAGTAGAGTATCAGCTCAGGGAGTTGGGTTTCTTTCGCCAAAAACGAACAACTCAACAGAAAAATCTAGGAAGAGAAATAGGCGCGTTGAAGCAATATTAATTATGCCTTAAGTAGTCTATGAGTTCTTTACAAATTTTGCTATAATGAGATAGCGAGCCGCACACCTTGATCAATAGCTCGCTTAGCATCAAGCTCAGAAGCAACAGCTGCTCCACCTATAATATGGACTTTTTTGCCTCTTTCCATCAAGTCATCAGCTAGACTACGTTCACTCTCTTGGCCTGCACAAATTACGATCGTATCAGCAGGTAACAGTCTTGGATTTTCACGTATTTCTCCATCAGAAACCATAATTCCGTGTTTATTTATTTCCTCATAATTTAAATTTCCAATCATTTGGACATTTTTCATTTTTAGAGCACTACGGTGAATCCAGCCCGTAGTTTTCCCCAAATTCCGACCCAGTTTTTGCTTTTTCCGCTGCATTAAAGTAATTTGACGCGTGGCTTCCTGTGGTCTTGGTCCACTTTCTGCCAATCCACCAGCTGTTTGCTCAGGGTCTCCCACACCCCACTCTTTCATCCAGTCAGGAATTCCTATTTGTTTAAAATCGCTTCTACTTTCGTGTACTAAGTACTCCGACACATCAAAACCTATACCACCGGCTCCAACAACAGCAACTTTTTGACCAATTTTTCCGCTACCATTTAATACTTCTGCGTAACTTAAGACATTATTTTTTTCCTGACCTTTTATTTTCAGGTCACGCGGGTTAACACCTGTTGCAACGATGATGTCATCAAAACCTATAACATCAGTGGAAGTGACTGATTTGCCTAATCTAACATCCACTCCACTGCTTTTTAGCATCTCCTCAAACCAGTCTACCAGCCCCCAAAATTCCTCTTTGCCCGGAACCATTTTCGCCAAATTTAGTTGCCCACCAATTACATGAGCCTTTTCAAATAAAGTAACTTGATGTCCACGTTCTGCAGCTTCAATGGCAGCAGACATTCCCGCAGGCCCTGAACCTACAACTGCAATTAACTTTTTATTTAGCACCGCAGTACTAATCAGCTCTGTTTCAAAGCAGGCCTTTGGGTTGACAAGACACGAACTAATTTTACCACTAAAGGTATGATCTAGGCAGGCTTGGTTACAAGCAATACATGGTGCAATCTTTTTTTCGTTACCAGATATTGTTTTTTTCATAAAATTTGCGTCAGCTAAAAAAGGGCGCGCCATACTAACCATATCAGCGCAGCCCGCTTCCAGAACTTCTTCTGCCACTTCAGGAGTATTAATTCTGTTTGAAGTTATGATTGGAATAGAGACCTTTCCCATCAATTTTTTTGTAACCCATGCAAAAGCAGCGCGCGGAACAGAGGTGGCTATGGTGGGTATTCTAGCTTCATGCCAGCCAATACCAGTATTAATTATTGTTGCCCCTGCTCGTTCAACCTCCTTAGCCAGCGTAACAACCTCACCGTGAGTTGACCCATCTGGAATTAAATCAATCATGGATAGTCGAAAAATTAATATAAAGTCCTCACCTACAGCTTCCCGGACACGCGCCACAACTTCAATCGGTAACCGCATACGATTTTCATAACTTCCGCCCCATTGGTCAGTCCTTTTATTTGTGTGACGAACTAAAAATTGATTTAAAAAATAACCTTCAGATCCCATGATTTCTACTCCGTCGTACCCAGCATCGCGAGCTCGACAAGCGGTCGTAACTATGTCGTCTATTTGCTTTTCTATACCCACACTATCGAGTTCTGCGGGTGCAAAAGGTGATATCGGTGACTTTATTGGAGAGGGAGCAACGCAATTAGACCCATAGGCATAACGTCCAGCATGTAAGATTTGCATTGCAATTTTACCACCTGAACCGTGCACACGGTCCGTTACAATTTTATGGTTAGCAACATCGTTTGCGTCAAATAACCCTGCTGCTCCAGGGAAAACTCCACCCTCAACATTTGGGGCAATCCCACCGGTAACCATTAAAGCGACCTCACCACGAGCTCTGGTCGCATAAAATTCTGCAACTCTGTTCCAATCTTTGGTTTCTTCCAGATTGGTATGCATTGAACCCATAAGGGCTCGGTTTTTCAAAATTGTAAAACCTAAGTCTAAAGGTTTTAATAAATTTGGGAAATTTGTATTCATTTTGTAAACTCATTTTGCCATTTAACTTCTGCTTACGTCAGAGTTCAAAAAAGCTTCAAATAAAACGCAGCGTTATTAAGTGCTATAATTTATAAACAAAAAAATGAATATTAAAATATCGAAGGCCGTTTTCTTGGTCTTGGAATAGAATCAACGCTCTCGTAAAGGTTTACCTTTTCCAAAGGTAGAGTTTTATGAACTTTGACAGAAGGCCGTTTTCTAGGTCTTGGAATAGGATCAACGCTCTCATAAAGGTTTACCTTTTCCAAGGATAGGTCTTTAGGAATTTTGACAGATAGTAAAATAGAATTTAGGTAAGTTTTTGCTCGAAAATTAGGTAAATTCCTACCTTTTGGAACATAATAATTTGCCATAAAAATATAGTTTTCTTTAACTCTTAAGATACGCAGAGACTTTTCATCAACCATTGGATTCAAATCATCATACTTTTGCAAACTAGCAAATGAATTATTAAGTTCGTCTTTGTCAAACAAACCTACATTCTGAGTTTGCCCCAAATTCAAATAAGTTAATGTAACAAGCGATTTATTATTGGTATGGGGATTACAGTTTGAAAAGAATACAACACCGTAACCATCCCTTTCCGACTTTAACGGTTTTATTTGGCAGAGACCTGGAGGAACATTTCCAGATATTCCAGACTCAAACTTAAATTCTGAAATTGAAACAACATTTTGAGATTGGCCTTGAAAACCAAAATTACTAGCACAGCCAGATATAAAAATTACCATTGTGATGAGTAAAAATCGGTTCATTAAAATCAAGTCATAATCTTTTTGAATTCATTACTTTGGTTCTTTAACCCCAAAGGTAGGCAAAAAACTACCAAAATAAGATAGCGCCCAAATACAGTAAATTAAAATAGTAAAAATCGTAGAAACAATCAAAGCTACGCCCATCGCTCCCGATTTTGGATCCAGATATGTCAACCATAATGCCATCCCGTCTAGATTGCCATGGATACCAAAAAAAACCAGAGAAACTGTGTTTCCTCCCCAATGGAGGCCAAATGCTAAAGCTATATTTCCTGTATGAAGCGTAACAAGACAAAGTAGGCAACCCACTATAAACGTATTAAAACAATAGAACCATGCGTTAGTCCCATATGACTGGGCATCAAAGTGCAACAGACCGAAAACAAAAGAAGGAAAAACAACAGCATACAAATAGCTAGCGCCTTTCGACCATATTGTTTGCAATAAATAACCTCGAAAAACTAGCTCTTCAGCAGCTGCTTGAATAAAAATAAACAGTATCACTGGCAAAAGCCATTTAATCCAATCAGAAAAAAACAAAACTTTATTTGGTTCATAGTAAATGTAATTACTTACTGCTGGAACCAATTGAAGTATGGTCTCAATACCGAGACCTAGGAATAGCATTATAAAAAAACCTTTTAACAAAAGTTGTAAATCCAATTTGCTGGAAGAGCCTAAAAGCAATTTCATCGGAACAAAGTGAATGAATTTCATAGCTGCCCAAACACCAATCCAAATGGGTGCAAAAGTAAAAAGCACAAAAAGTAGATTTAAAGGTGTTCTGCCTAAGCCATTAGAGAAAGAACAGATACTTATGCTTGAACAGACCAAACCAATTATAATCGAACCAAGAATATAAAAAACAGAAATTATGAAAAAACCTAGTGCAATTTTCCTTGTCTGGATTTCGTGCCCAGCTTGCAAAAATATGCTTGTCATTTTAGTTTCATTCCGTGGAATTAGGCCTTAGTGCACTTAAATACCTTGTTCTTAATAAGTCTATATAAATCTAAATAATTTTTAATGAATTCGTCATTAGAAACACCAGGACAGTAATTGCATTTTTGAGGCAATCTGCTTAAGAGTATAACTTGTAAGGTTCTATCGCGTGGAAAAATAATGAACTGGATTAGTAATTACGTTCGCCCAAGAATAAATTCGATTTTTTCAAGGCGAGAAACCCCAGATAATCTTTGGTCCAAATGCAGCTCATGCGGCACTATGCTTTTCCACCGTGAACTTAGCGAAAATCTCAATGTTTGCACAGAGTGTGGGCATCATATGCCCATCACACCAAGAGATCGGTTTGGTGATTTATTCGATGGGGGCATTTTTGTAGAGATAAAAGTTCCCAAACCAATTATTGATCCACTGCAATTTAAAGACCAAAAAAAGTATCCTGACCGTATGAAATCTGCGCAAAAAGCGACAGGTGAGACAGAGGCTATGTTAATTGCAGAAGGTGAAATGGGCCGAACTCCAGTTGTAATAGCGGCTCAAGATTTTTCTTTCATGGGCGGTTCAATGGGTATGTACGTTGGTAACGCTATCGTGAAAGCTGCCGAGCGGGCTGTTGAGCTTAAACGTCCATTGATTTTATTTTCAGCAGCTGGTGGTGCGCGAATGCAAGAAGGTATTTTAAGTTTAATGCAAATGCCCAGAACGACCGTCGCAATTCAAATGCTCAAAGAAGCAAAATTACCCTATATTGTAGTTTTAACCCATCCAACTACCGGAGGTGTAACTGCATCTTATGCTATGCTTGGCGATATTCATATTGCGGAGCCAAATGCACTGATTTGCTTTGCTGGGCCTAGGGTCATAGAGCAAACTATTCGTGAAAAATTACCCGAGGGATTTCAACGAGCCGAATATCTCTTAGACCACGGCATGTTAGATCGCGTGACTTCTAGATTGGAAATGCGCGATGAATTAATTACAATTATCCGCATACTCACCAATAATTCACCACAAATTAAGGGTGATTTACCTTCACCGACGCAAAAAACTTAAATGCGTCTTAAAGATAAAAAATTTGAGTTCTGATTTTATTTTAAATCGTATGATGGCTTTGCATCCAAAAGTTATCGATTTAACTTTGGATCGTGTATGGCGTCTCCTAGATTCTTTGGGGAACCCCCAAAATAATCTTCCCAAAGTTATTCATATTGCTGGAACAAATGGGAAAGGCAGTACACTATCTATGCTTCGTGCAGGGCTTAATGAAATTGGTTTAAAAACCCATGCATATACGTCACCGCATTTGGTTCGGTTTCACGAACGTATTCAGCTCAACAGTAATTTTATAGACGAAAATGACTTAACTGAGATTTTAGATGAATGTTATTCAGCAAATAAAGATCAGCCTATCACATATTTTGAAATTACCACTTGTGCTGCCATTTTAGCAATGTCTCGCAAATATGCAGACTACGTTTTATTGGAAGTAGGATTAGGAGGAAGATTAGATGCAACAAATGTTGTAACAAGTCCTACTCTCACAATTATCACGCCAGTCTCTGTGGACCATGAACAATTTCTGGGGAAAACTGTTAAGAAAATCGCAGGCGAGAAGGCAGGGATAATAAAACCTTTTTGTCCAATTATTGTTGGAAAACAAGATAAAGATGCACTTGAAGTAATAACTGAGAAAGCATTAGAAGAAAAAGCTCCAATTTTAGCCGAGGGACAGCAATGGCACATCAAAGAAAAGGCCAATAGTATTTTATATCAGGATCAAAATACAATGATCGAGCTACCCAGACCAAATCTTTTAGGAACACATCAAATTCAAAATGCAGGTATAGCTATAGCTGCTCTAACCCAATTGACAGAAAAAAAAGAAGCTTTTTATGGAGCAGTTTCCAAAGCGAAGTGGCCAGCGCGTATGCAAAAACTGAGTTCTGGACCAATAGTTAGTGCTCTTGGTCATTCAGATGTTTGGCTAGATGGTGGGCATAATCCGGCTGCTGGAAAAGCATTGGCAAGTTACTTATCTAAGCAGAACAACAGACCAACCGTTTTAATTTGTGGCCTGCTGAAAACAAAAGATGCCACAGGATACCTTTCCCCATTATCAAATATTGTAAAATTCCTAGCAGCTGTGAGCATTCCGAATGAACAAAATACATTACCTGCTGACGAAACAGCAAAAAAGGCAACTGAATTGGGTATAAAATCCAAAAGCTTTACTTCAGTCTCTGAAGGAGTTCAGTTCGTGGCTGAACAATTTCCAAATTGTCAGGTTTTAATCTGTGGGTCGCTTTATTTAGCTGGGCAAATACTCCGCGAAAACCAATAATTTTAAAAAAATCGTTAAAAAACGAATCACCCATGTTGACTGATTCGAATCAATTTGTCATTAATAGTGCAACGCTGCATTAAACCTAAAGAAATATAACTTGGGATAACGCGGTTTTGTACAGGCAAAGGCTCAGTCTTATAGACTGAGCCTTATTCTTTACTAAGAAAGATTACGGCCCTTATTCCAACTTTCAGACTGCATTTCGTTTAGTCGGCTTACTGTTCGCTCAAACTCAAAAACGCCCTCACCCTCCAAATATAGATATTCTGGTTCAGCAGCAGCCGAGCATATAAATGTAATACCAGCCTCATAGACAGTATCGATTAAGATAACGAAACGCTTAGCTTCATTAAAATTGGATCTTCCCAATTGAGGGATGTTTTCAACGACTAGAACCCTCACGCTATCAACTATTGCTAAGAAATCTGCTGGACCTCTGTTTTCTCCACAAAGCTCAAAGAAGGTGAACTTGGCAACACCGTTTGAATAAAAAGGAATTTTGATTTTTCTTTTATTTATTACGAGGTGGAAATCTTGGTTTTCATTACCTGATAAATCTTTCCAAAGATTATCCAACTTATTTTTGGAATTTATATCTAGTGGAGTAAAATAAACAGGAGCCCCACGGAGTTTGTTTTTTCTATAATCAATTTTACTTGCTAAATTTAAAATATTTAACTGTTCTTCAATTAGATATATAAACGGTAGAAAAAGTTGCCGGTTTAAGCCATTTTTATAGAGGTCCAAAGGTATTCTATTTGAAGTTGTTACGATCTTTACTCCACCATTTAATAGCAGCGTAAATAATCTACCAACGATCATAGCATCAGTAATATCTTTTATCTGCATTTCATCCAAAGCTAAAACTTTAAAATTTTTAATTACTTTATTTGCTACAACGGCTAATGGGTCCTTTGATCCTGAACTACGAGCTTTATGCAAAGATAAATGAATTTCTTGCATAAAAGCATGAAAGTGTACTCGACGATTAGAAACCAAAAGATTTTTTACAAATAAGTCCATAAGCATGGACTTTCCACATCCTACACCACCCCAGATATATATACCTTTAAAATTATCTGTCTTTTTAAAGAAAAGAGACTTGGCTTTTCTTTTCGAAATCGCATGGTTAACTTTTTCAAGTTCTTCCAATACTGTTCTTTGCCCAGGGTCATCCTTAAGAGATCCCTCAGAAATCATTTTATCGTATATATCAGTAAGCTTTTTCATTTGAATATTTGGATTAAACTTGGACTTCTTTGATTTAATTTATAACTTCATCTACTCAATATTTATTAAAGTCATACAAATTTAACTGCTTAGATTTGTGGCGTCTATAATTTCTCGCGCATGAGTAAAAGGAAGGGAATGAGACCCATTACTGAAAACAATATTATTAATTCTAGAGTTCCAGCTAGAAAAGATCTCTTTACTTGAAATTGGGATCACTGTGTCACAATCGCCCCATAAAGCAAAGATTTCAAAATTGGCATCTCTCAAAGCTTGATGATCCTCATAATTATCGCTCGATAGAATGCCTCTTATACTTGCCAAAACTGATGGCACAAATCCTTTGTAAAGCAATTCATTTAACTGCCGCTCAACAACTTTTGGAACAGAACTTTCGATATTTCTATCTTTCCGCGCTGAGTGCGCATGTTGCAGTCCAAAAAATACAGAAAATAACGCCCATCCGAACAATGGGATTTTTGCTACTTTAGCTGCAAACCCTAGATTATGGCCCGCTCCTGCCGATGCAATTAAAATTAGTTTACTCAACCTATCTGGATGGTTGGCAGCATAAGCAGCTGCTATTGACCCTCCCATAGAATAACCTACTAATTCAAACTTTTTCTTCTTTATTTCAAGTTTAATTAAAAGCTCATTTAACTGACTAATAAAAAATAATTTGTCTTGTTTTGCCGTGGGTCGGTCAGAATATCCCCTCCCGTAATGATCATAAACTAAAACACGCTTTCCAATATTAGCATAATGACTTGCCAGACCCTCAAATACAAAACTGGGCGTAGTTAATCCGTGTATGCAAACTACGAGGTCACCCGTTTCGGCTCCAAACCAACGATAATGTACTACACCTCGCGAAAGAGATACAAAATTACCAGGTGCATTAGTTCTTTCTTTCTCTCCTATTTTTTTCTTTATAGCTTCTTTCAATATGGGTAATACAAAGAAAGCTGAAAAAAGTAGCAGAGCGATAATCACTTATTTTCCAACCATGTCTGAAGAATAAAGTGCGCTGTCATCAAGTCTAGATGCGCCCCTCCCCCATTTTTGAAAAGGGTAATCTCATCATCTGAAGAACGGTAAAATTTCTGAATATTATAAAAGTCAGATATCACTGCTTCACGTTTGATCGCAGCAGACGCTATTGGTATTTTTAATTCACCTATATGGTCAATAGTGGTTTCAAAACTATCGACAAAGATTGTCGATCTTTTAAGAGTGGTGTCATCTGCTTCACGCATATCGGGACGGTAAGCTCCAATTAAATCGATATGCTGCCCAGGCTTTAGCCATTTTCCGTTTATAAAAGGTTCACTTGACATCGTTGCCGCTGAAATAATATCAGCCGCTGAGATAGCCTCCTCTAAGTCATTTACAGCCATTGTATTTGGGAAATTGGCTGCAAATTTTTCCGCACGCTCTGATGTCCTATTCCAAACAGAAAAGTGAGCATTGGGGAATAAATCCTCGTAAGCTTGCCTAAGGCTAAAGGCAACAGTTCCAGCACCCAAAATCAAAATATTTTGACTGTTGGGTCGGGCTAGTAACTTGGCCGCAAGAATACTGTCACCAGCCGTCTTCCATTTTGTCACTAAATGAAAATCGATAACAGCGCTTAATTGACCAGTTTTGTCATCAAATAAATTTACGGCACCATTTATTGCTGGTTTATTTAAATTTTTATTACCAGGAAATATTGTTGCACATTTTATGGCAATTCCCATGCCATCAATCCAAGCTGATCTTGAGAGCAATGTATCATCCTTGCGGTATAAAAATGTATCAGATATTTTTGCCCTATTTAGCTTATGTCCTTGTAGGATAGCTTGACTTAAACCTTTCCAACTCAGAATAGGATCGCAATCCCTATAAGATATCATATGCACTTTGGTATCTCCATTTTGCACTATTGGCGTCCACAATCTATAAACAAAAATTTTATTTGCATATGCTTAAAACACTAATATCATTACAAAGTTAGCCATATTCAGACTTAAATGAAGTTATAAAAAGTCTATTTTTGCTAAACTTTTTGGTTATTAATTCGAATTATTTTCTCGAGACTATCTAAAAAACGAATTTTGTCTTGTTTTGAGAAGGTTTTTCCAGAACCTTGATAAAACGGATTTGCAGCCCGCAAATCTGAGCTAAAATCCCTCAAAGATACGGAATTTCCTATATTTTCCTCGTTTAATTCTTCACCATTTGGTTTCAAAACCCGCATTCCTTTTTTGATACAATTATCTGCCAAAATTATGTCGGCAGTAATAACCAAATCTTTTGCGTGACCTTTATCAACTATCCATTTATCAGCAGCATCTGCGTCAGCAGAAACAAATATATTTTTAATAAACGGGTGTGCAATGGGACGTAAACCACCATTTGACACAAGTAAAACCTCTATTTTATTTCTAGTGGCAACGCGCTCTATTTCTTTTTTCACAGGACACGCATCAGCATCAACATAAATTTTCATAGCTGAACTCTAAAAAAATAATTTATTTTAGATTTACTTCTAAAACCCGATATTTTTCCTATTCATTATTTAGTAAATCTGCATGAAACGCTAAATGGTCATCAACGAATGTAGAAACAAAAAAGTAACTGTGATCATAACCAGATTGCATCCGGAACTCGCCAGGCTGGCGCCGCTCTATCATGGCATTAGCTAATGTTTCTGGTCTAAGTAAATCTATAAATTGATCTTTGCTACCTACGTCAATTAGTACTTTTCCATCGAAGCCTTCATTTGACATCAAAATACTTGAATCATACTTGAGCCAACTTTTCTCATCATGGCCAAGGTAAGCTGATAGTTGCTTTCTCCCCCAATCAGACCCTGTCGGATTACAAATAGGTGCTAAAGCAGAAATTGATTTAAAACGATCCGGCGTCCCCATGCCAATTGTGAGAGCACCATGCCCACCCATCGAGTGTCCCATGATCGATTGACGTGCCATATCAACATTGAAATTTCTATTTATGATGTCGGTTAAATCAACAGTGATATAATCCCACATTTTAAAATTATTAACCCAGGGTTGTTCTGTAGCATTTAAATAAAACCCAGCACCCTGTCCTAGGTCATAGTCATCGTCATCCGGCACATTACTACCCCTAGGTGAGGTGTCAGGGAAAACTAGTGCTACTCCAAATTCTTCTGCAGATGCTTGAGCGCCAGCCTTTGTCATAGCGTTTTCATGCGTGCACGTTAATCCTGACAAATACCAAACTAACGGAACGGGCTCGCTGGTTGCGATTGAAGGCATGAATATTCCAAAAGTCATGTCACAATTGCAAGCTTCTGACCAATGCTGATATACGCCCTGCATTCCTTCAAAGCACTTGTTTTCCGAATGTGTTTTCATAAGATATCCTCACAATGGTCAAGTTAAATTTACTGGCCTAAAAACACTGATTTTCTAAAAAGTCAATTGAGGCTAATCAACCACGCTATAGTAAAAGAAACTGTTAATATAGAAAGTACTGTAGATAAAAAAATAGCTGCCGATGCACGTTTGGGAGCAACATTATAGTGATGCGCAACCATAAAAATATTTCCTGCTACCGGGAGTGACGCCGCAGCAATCATTACGGTTGCTGCATACATTTCAACCTTGAAAATATAAAATACCGCTATGCAAACGGCAAGAGGATGTAGTACCAACTTGCAAAAGCTTAACCATGCAGCAACCTCCAACCTTTCCGTCGTTTTTTGTGCCAAAGAAGCGCCAATGGCAAACAGTGCGCCGGGCGTGGCAGCAGATCCTAACATTATAACAAAATCATTAATAGGTCCTGGAAGAGGCCATCCACTTGCAGACCATAACAAACCGCAAATTATCGAAACAATCATTGGGTTTTTCGTTAGCCCAATTAGTACTCGATAAAAAATAAAAATATCTAATTTTTTATCTTTGCTAGCTACAATTATTAGAACAATTAGTGATCCAAAAACCGTTAAGTCGATAGCTAATATAATCATTATAAAACCAACAGCTTCAGGACCCATCAAAATGGCCAGCATGGGTATTCCTAAAAAACCTACATTACCAATAACAGAACACTGAGCTTCAACTGCAGCCTCTGACGGCGACTTTTTTCTGAAAATCGCAACAGCTGTTGCTAAAAAATAAATTACTAGTGAAGCAGATAGATAGGCAAATATAAATTCAGGATCATAAAGCTCACCCAAGGATAAGTCAGATGAAAATCGAAAAAGCATGGCCGAAAGTGCAAAATAGAAAACAAACTTTGTTAAATATGCAGTAGCCTCAGCCGAAAAAAAACGAGTTATAGCAGCCGAATACCCCAAACCAATAAGAGCAAAGAACGGTATTGTCTTATAAAAAATTTCAATCATTTAAATGCTTTTTCAAATCAGACAAGGTATTCGAATGAGGAGAGTTTTATTAGAATACTACTACACTTCTTATACTTTTACCTTCATGCATTAAATCAAAACCTTTATTAATATCATCTAATGAAAAACTATGCGTGATCATAGGGTCTATCTGAATTTTTCCCTCCATGTACCAATCTACTATTTTTGGAACATCAGTACGACCGCGTGCGCCCCCGAAAGCTGTGCCTTTCCAAACTCGTCCTGTAACCAGCTGAAAAGGTCTAGTTGAAATTTCCGCACCCGCGGGAGCAACCCCAATTATTATACTTTCTCCCCAGCCTTTATGAGCACTCTCAAGTGCCGTTCTCATTACATTAACATTACCTGTAGCATCAAAAGTATAATCTGCACCCCCATGTGTTACGCTAACTAAGTGTGCGACCAAATCATCTTTTACGTCGGATGGATTAACAAAATCTGTCATACCAAATTGTTCAGCCATGGACTGCTTACCAGAATTTAAATCCACACCAACTATTTGATCTGCGCCTGCAAGCCTTAAACCTTGAATTACATTTAATCCAATACCTCCAAGGCCAAAAACTATTGCACGGCTTCCAATTTCAACTTTCGCAGTATTCATGACTGCACCAATTCCCGTAGTCACCCCACAACCAATGTAGCAAACCTTTTCAAATGGGGCATCAGGATTAATTTTGGCCAATGCTATCTCTGGTAAAACGGTATAATTTGAAAAAGTTGAACACCCCATATAGTGCAAAATAGGAGTTCCATCTAGCATGCTAAATCGACTAGTTCCGTCAGGCATTAGCCCTTGGCCTTGTGTCTCGCGTATCGCTTGACAAAGATTTGTTTTGGGATTTAAGCAATATTCACACTGCCTACACTCGGGAGTGTAAAGCGGTATAACGTGGTCACCAACTTTTAAATCTTTTACCCCCGATCCTAATTCAACTACAACGCCTGCTCCTTCATGGCCAAGTATCGCCGGAAATAATCCTTCCGGATCAGCACCTGAAAGAGTAAACTCATCAGTATGGCAAATCCCCGTAGCTTTGATTTCTATTAAAACTTCGCCTTCTTTAGGTCCTTCTAAATTAACTTCCATAACCTCAAGAGGTTTTCCTGCTTCTAAAGCAACGGCTGCCCTTGTTTTCATTGGTACCCCCATTTAAACTCCACCAAGTACAACATGAACGGTTGCCTTTAACTTGCCAAGAAAAATTTTCTCTAAGTTTAGGAAATAGGTAAATACAAAAACTATTAATTCATTCTATATTTTTGATGACAGGAACCACATGCGGCACCAACATTTCCAAGTGAACTTCGCAAATCTATTAATGTTGATGTATCAACTCCCTCTAAAACAAATTCCAAATCCTCTGATTTACTTACAAAATCATCCCAATTTTGCCAAATTGCAGGCAAAGCCTCAGAGTTTATCGGTAAATCATCATCTTCAAAAATAACTGGTGTAGAAGCGGCAAGCTTCAGCAGATTTAGGCGTGCAGATTCAGCAAGGCTTTTATCAAACTCAATTTTTTCTCGTGACATGCGAGCAAGAACTGAAAATTCCGTTCTAATATTTTGCATTAATTTAGAACGCGCAACATATCCACTATCTGCGGCGAACAAAATCGAGCCACTAGACATAAAAAATAAACTAATTAGTAGGTAGATAATACCCTTTAACATTTCATCCTCCATTACTTAATTCCAGTAAGGTAGTTTTATCTCAGATTAAGAACAGAAATTTTAATTGCTTGTTAGGTATAACTTCAATTAAAGAACAAATAGTGAACAAAGTTAGGATTTCAAAATGCCTAGTCGTCGAATAATTGCTATCTGGTTTCCATACATGGGTGCTGAACGTATTTTACGCAAAACCCAACACAACCCAGAAGAACCAATTATTATAGTAGCCAAAAAAGCTCAAAGTGAGATTATCACCTCTATCTCCGCTGTTGCGCAATATAAAGGCCTTTTTGTTGGACAATCTTTACGTGATGCGAGTGCTATTTGCACACGTTTATTCGTGCAAACTCAAAATTCATATGCGGAAACTCAATTCCTGAAGGGTATTTGTCGATGGTCTAGCAAGTTTAGTCCATGGGTAGCATCAGAAGGGAATAGCGGATTAATTATGGATATAACAGGATGTTCACACTTGTTTGGTGGTGAAAATGAAATGATAGCCCAAATTTTGCTTGCATATGATAAACTTAACTTGACGGCTAAAATAGGATGTGCAGACACAGTAGGAGCAGCGTGGGCATTATCTCGATATTCTGAAAAAACATTACAAAATTACCGAAATGGTGATGCTATTGAGCAAGAAGCGCGAGCAACACGTTCGCGTTCTGCAAAGAGATCTTTTAAGGACATATCGAATAATTTAAAAATTTCTAAAAGTAACAAATATTTTGTTGCACCACCTGGTAAAATACGACAGTCAATCTCTAATTTTCCAGTTGCAGCTCTTAGACTAGAAATCCAAACTCAAAATACATTAGCTCAGCTGGGGCTGCGCCAAATTGGAGATATTATAAACCAGCCAAGGGCAAGCCTTAATCGCAGATTTGGCCTAAGTTTGCTAAAAAGAGTAGACCAAGCACTGGGCAATTTGCCAGAACCTATTTCACCATTGCAACCAGAGCTAAATTTTGGTGTAAGAATTAGTTTTCCTGATCCAATTGGATTAAAGCCTGACATTATAGCTGGTCTTGATCGTATATTAGATCGTCTTTGCTCCAATTTAAAAAAGAAAACTCTTGGCGCACAGAAAATTCTATTACAAGCCTTTCGAACCGATAATACAATAGGAAGTATTGAAGTGGGATTAGCTCAATCCTCTAATTCCTTTAAGCATATTCGTGATCTAATCATAATTAAACTGGACGATTTGGATGTTCAATTTGGAATTGATATTTTACGATTAGAAGCCACTAGGACCGAAGTACTCACCAAATATAAGCATGTTGGACACGTTTTAGTGGGTGAGCGCAATAAGTCGCGCACTGAAAAAAATAAAAATCCAGAAAACTTAATCTCCAAGTTAGGTGCTAGAATTGGATTAGAAAATATTATAAGATTACACCCAGCAAAAAGTAATATACCCGAAAAAACTTATACTATGTTGTCAGCGGCATGGTCTGAACCAGCAAAAAAGTGGCAAAAACCAAAATCTTATCGACCAGTTCAATTATGGACTCCTGAAATTATTAATGCTCCAGATAAACCAAACCCTTTATCAGAATTCAAATGGCGCGGAAAAATATGGTATATTACTGAAAGCTATGGGCCAGAACGAATTTCGCCTGAATGGTGGTTAGACGAGCCAAAGTGGCGTAGTGGCGTACGAGACTACTGGTTTGTTCAGTGTGCTACAGGCGATCGCTTATGGATTTATTATGCACATGGCGCATTAATGTCATCCGGCTGGTTTTGCCAAGGAAAATTTGCATAATCCATTTAGAGAAATAATTGATACCGCGTTGAATATTCTGTGGCTCCAGCCATACGGAAAGTCAGCTTTTAGTCACCATGCGTGGGCTCTGGTAAAACATCCAAATTTTTTGGAATTTTAAGTTCTAAAGATGGAACCACGACTATTTCTTCACCCACATCTATATCATAAAGGTCAACAACTTCATCATTATCCGAACTACATCCAGAACAAAAAACCACAAAGCTAACTAGAAAAATAGATGATCGCATAAACTATTTAATTCTCCATAAAGATTTACATAAAATAAAATCATAATTTTTCAAAATTATTTTATTCTGTTTTATTTTCTGGGGCAAAAGCCAAACCAACCGCTCCAATAAAAATAAAAACATCCGCAAAGTTAAATACAAATGGATTATAAATACCACAGCAACCCATATTCAAAAAATCAGCAACTGCTCCATCATAAATAATACGATCAAAAGCATTAGCTAACGCACCACCGCATAGTAGAGCGCCAAAAATGACTTGAAAGTTGCTCGCTTTTATTCGGTAAATCCATAAATTAATTAAACCACTAATAGTAATTGATAGTATTATAAGAAAATATGATTTGAGTTCACCTTGCTCCCCGAAAAGGCCAAAATTAACACCATAATTCCAACCCATACGAAAGTTCAAAAATGGTGGAAAAACATCAATTGAGTTTAATGAAATTAAATTTAACCAAAAGACTACAAACCATTTAGAAATTTGATCAAAGCAAAACGAAGCTATCAATATGAAATAAAACTTTCTCATTTCAGTGCCTAAAATGCCTTATACCTGTGAAAGCCATTGCAAGATTAGCTTCATCTGCAGCTTTTATAACCTCTTCATCTCGCATAGAACCTCCTGGCTGGATAATCGCTGTAGCTCCCGCCTCAGCAGCAACCATAAGCCCATCCGAAAAAGGAAAAAAAGCATCTGAGGCAACAGCAGAACCCTTGGTTAATGGAAAACTCAGAGATAGATTTTCCGCCATATCAACCGATTTTCGCGCTGCTATTCGACAGCTATCAACTCTACTCATTTGTCCAGCTCCAATACCAACAGTTGCAGTGTTTTTTGCATAGACAATAGCATTAGATTTCACATGCTTCGCAACTTTCCAAGCAAAGAGCATATCTTCTAATTCCATATCAGTAGGTTTTCGTTTGGTGACTATATCTAGGTTTGTTTCCAGAATAGTTTCAGTGTCTCTATCTTGCACTAGAAAACCCCCAGATACGTGACGAATGGTTTTTCTACTCTCCCTTGAATTCGTTAAACCACCAGTAGTTAGAAGCCGTAGATTTTTCTTTTTTGCAAATACTTCTATGGCTTCTGCTGTTGCGTCTGGTGCAATAACAACCTCAGTAAAAATACTGCAAATTTCTTCTGCAGTTGATTTATCCAAAGTCAGATTAAGAGCCACGATACCTCCAAAAGCGCTAGTCTGGTCACAATTGAAGGCAGACATGTATGCGTCTTTCAAATTTTTTCCAGTTGCAACTCCACAAGGATTAGCGTGCTTAATTATCGCACAAGCTGGTTTTAAAGATGGATCAAACTCACAAACCAATTCAAACGCCGCATCCGTATCATTAATATTATTGTAAGATAACTCTTTACCTTGGTGCTGAGTCGCCGAAGCCACACCGAACCTGCTGCTATTATCCTTATAAAATGCTGCTCTTTGATGAGGGTTTTCGCCATATCTCAAACTTTGTACTAAAGAACCAACTTCAATCATTTGTTTAGGATGATCACCTTTTTCCTGTTCACTCATCCATGAAGAAATCGATGCATCGTAACCTGCAGTATGTGCATAGGCTCTATAGGCCATTTTTTTTCTAAAGCTTAAGCTTGTGCACCCCTTATTTGTTTCAAATTCATCCAAAAAAATATCGTAATCTGAGGTGTCCGTTAAAACAGTTACGAACTGGTGATTTTTCGCTGCTGCACGGATCATTGCTGGACCACCAATATCAATATTTTCAATGCATATTTCATAACCAGCTCCACGCGCCACAGTGTTTTGAAAGGGGTATAAATTAACAACCAGTAAATCTATTTCACTGATTTTATGTCGTTTCATTGCTGAGATGTGATCTTGTTCATTTCGCAAAGCAAGAAGACCACCATGTACTTTCGGATGTAATGTTTTTACTCGGCCATTCATCATCTCTGGAAACTCTGTCAATTCTGAGACATCTTTGACAGGTATATCAGATGCTCTCAACGCCTCAGCACTACCTCCTGTGGAAATAATTTCAATCCCACGGTTAAATAAAGCGTCTGCAAGTTTAGTGATGTCAGTTTTGTCAGATACTGAAATTAACGCACGTTTAATTGGATAAAGATCACTCATCAATTTTCCTGTTTATAAAATATTTTTACTCAATTTTAAAAAAGATCTCCAACCGACAGATCTTTATCAAGAGCTCTAGTTAGAGACCATTTAATTCGTGTTCCGTACTCCAATAGATCCGCAGATAAAATCAACTTTTTTGACTCAAGGGGTTCGAACAAACCATTCTCAAAAAAAATAGTAGGCTCCAACTGCAGACGTAAATCCGAACCATGATTGAAAATCCATACTTCACCGTTCTTCAGAGCCAAGCTTATACGATTATTTTCTTGATCCAAACGCACCACGACATTTGGATGCAAATGAAACGCAGCATTTACTGACAGTTGGTCATTTCTGTTCTTTTTAGAAACTTTATCAAATTGCCTTTTGTGAGAATCCTCGATTGCTATCATCAAATCCTCTCCCTCAAAAGTATGACCATCTTGAGAAAGCTTTAATTTTCTAACATGAGTTAGGCCATAGCTTTGAACATAACCATCGTGTGCGCCCTCAAAAATACCTGCGCCTTCATGATTGGAAATTTCTTTTGGTACAGTACGAGGTCCGTTAATAATCATCTTTTTTGACGTTTTAAACCAACCTTCTACACTACTGAACTCGCTACTGTTCCGGTCTTCAATATAAACCGCGCAATGAGAACTCGTCTGGCGACCAACAAGACTCAAGTCTGAACCAAAAAGATATCCAGGGCCGCAACTCGTGAAAACCCTTCTTTGGCCTGAAACCATTTCAAAAGCTAAAGTAGAAGCATCAGCTTTCACTGCTTTTTTACCCATGGGAGGTGGTGCAGCGTCAATAATTACAGTAGTTCGAGAATTTGACAACTTTGCAAAGCCAACACTTGTTTCACTTAGTGAAGTTTTTCGACTTTCAGCATTACTTAGCGCCTGATCTAACTGGCCATCGACGTCGCCACAACTACCGTGAAATCTTGGCAAGCCAGCATCAGAATGTCTTAGATTACGAAGAACCGGAGCTAGTTTTTCTATTGTCTCTAAATGGGTAACAGATGGGTTCCAATTGGAATCCTTAAGTGCAAGTTTTGCCCAAATTAAAATTGTGAATATATTTAAAATATCTTGAGAATTTCGGGAGAATACAATTTCTTCACTATTTATTAGATGATGGCATTCATCAGCGAGCGCAACAGTAGCCGGTTCTATAAATTTCTCCATATTCTTTAGATAGCACCCTGCATATATCAAACCTAATAGAGCCTCAAATCTAGGTAACCCCTCTGACGTTTTCATTGCTCTTTTCGATAAAAATTTTGCTTGCCTCGCTAATAAAAGATTAAATTTTTTGAGTTTTTTTTCAGAACATCCTTGCGTAAGAAATAAATGATGATGCACCCAACGAACTAAACGCCTTCCCGTTAATTCTGGTGTCCAACCAGGACCAACACCAGAACTATACTTCTTCATCCAAGAAAATAACCAGTTTTGCGCAAACCGCCTCGCCTCTACACTACCCAAGGCAGCCAAGTCATCCACCCAGTCAAAACTATGCAGTTTATTTTCAAAATCTTTTTCGTTAGTTTTCAAATTCCAGACTTCGTCAGTGTTCTGGATAACTTGGCCCACCAAGTTAATTTTTCCCTCGACCATCTGGCGACCTGCAGATATTTTACCAAGTGAACGCGGCTCTGTTTCAAGAATAAATTCTGTATCAGACTTGGACTTACAAATCAGAACAGCATAAAATTTGTCTGTAAAAGCGGTAACAAAACTCAAATTTGGCTCATTTTCTAAAATAAATGGTCTTAGTTCTTACGAAATTTTTACATCCGCAAATTTAACTTTCTTCAGGGTTTATTTGGTTTTTTTTGCAAATAACATATATAAAAACCATCTAATCCCTCCTTTTCATTCGAACTGGCCGGAGTAATCCTAATATCACCCAAGTTCATAATCCAAGCATCAGGAATGATTTTGCCTATTTCATTTGGCTTTTTTATTACAAATTGGTCATTACGGGTTAGAAATTCCTCAATTTGACACTCACCCTCATCCGGCAATAGAGAACATGTGGCATATATAATAAGCCCGTTATCCTCTACAATTGAAGAGGCGTGATCGAGTAATTTAGACTGAGTTTCAATTAACTCAAAAAAATCAGACCCATCTTTACAATAGACTAGGTCAGGATGACGCCTAATTGTTCCAGTTGCACTGCAAGGGGCATCTAGCAATACGATGTCAAATTTATCAACAATATTGAAAGCATCACTTTCTATTATATTTGCTCTAAGCCCACACCTTTCTAAGTTCTCGCGCAATAATTCTAAGCGACTAGCTGAAATATCCACAGCCGTAACATCAGCTCCAAGAGAAGCGAGCTGAAGTGTCTTTGCACCCGGGGCGGCGCACAAATCTAGTACTTTTTTACCACTTAAATTCCCTAATAGCCGAATTGGAATAGATGCTGCTGCATCTTGTACCCACCAGTCTCCTTCCTTAAAACCTGGCAAAGCAGATATTTGTTTGCCACTTTCCAGACGAATACTTTCTTGAAAGACAATTCTACCGTCTAACTCATTAGCCCAGTTATGAATTTTAGATGAATCTTTTAAGGTGATATCTATTGGTGGTGTAAAGCCTTGTATTTTTTCAATTTCGATTACGGTTTTCTTCCCATAAGCGTTGATTAAAGGACCCCTTAACCACTCTGGTAATCTGGAAATAATATCGCCTTTGTTCCATTCCTCGATTCCTTGTGATGATAACTTTCTCAATACTGCATTAACCAAGCCCTTCATTGGCCTGCTTGTTTTATTTGAAGCTGCATAATTGACCGCCTCGTTAACAATTGCATGAGATGCACCGCCAGTTGCTAGTTCGGTCAAGCCCAGCCGTAGAATATTTTTTATCCTTAATTTAGGATCTTTTTTAAGGTATTTTTCCAAGAGCCTGTCACAACGATCTAAGTTGCGCAAAGTATCCATCACTAACCGTTGGACAAAAGCTTTTTCATTAGGTTTAAGGTTTTTAAGAACCCCAAGAGCCCTTAACTCATGGAAACTTTTTTTGTTCCCTAAAATCTCATTTAGAATATCTATAGCAACGAAACGCGGTTTAGTCTTGGAAGGATTCATTCAGAAACTTTCTTGAAAGAATTTTGACGCCGCTATATCAGTCTATTAGGATCAAGGAAAGTTTATATGCCTGAAAGAGATAAAGAACTTCCCCCAGAAGCTTTGAGAGCACTAAAAGAGGCTGAGAAGCGACGGTTAGAAAGAAAAGAAATAAATTTACCGAAAGAACTCGGTGGCCGTGAAGGTGTGGAACCTGTTAGATATGGGGATTGGGAGAAAAAAGGCATTGCAATTGATTTTTAAGATCAATCCAATTTACTTCCTTGCTGCAATCTGAATCCTAGTAGAAAAACATCTGACTTTTGAGCAGATTTACCCGGTCTCTGCGCTTCAGTTATTTCGACTGCTTTATGACCACAAGCAACTGAAAAACCCTTGTCTAGAACCACCCCGGGCTCACTTTCTTTATCTATAACCTTTGAATTTAATAGTTTTACCCGCTCTCCGTTTATTACGGTCCATGCTCCAGGGAAAGGAGAGAGAGCTCTTATTTTTCGATCAATAGTTTCTGCAGATAAAAACCAGTCAATCTTTGCCTCAGACTTATGGATCTTCTTTGCATAGGTGACACCGATTGTAGGTTGAATCTTAGCACTATGATCCGCAAGAGAGTCAAGAGCCTCAACAATAAGTTTTGCTCCCTGTAAACTTAATCTTTCAGACAACATTTTTGCAGTATCATTTTCCGTGATTTGAATTTTACTAGAAGATAAAATGGGACCCGTATCTAGTCCCTCATCCATTTTCATGATGCAAACACCTGTTTCATCATCGCCTTCCATAATTGCTCTTTGAATTGGGGCAGCACCGCGCCACCGTGGCAAAAGAGATGCATGTATATTGACGCACCCATGCTTCGGCGATGACAAAATTTCCTTTGGAAGTAATAGGCCGTAAGCAACAACAATGGCTATGTCAGCCTTTAGGTCTCTAAAAATAGTTTGGTCTTTTTTAGATTTGAAGTTTTCAGGATGATGGACATTTAAACCCAAATTAAGGGCTTCTTGGTGTACTTCACTTAACTTAAATTTTTTACCACGCCCTGCGGGCCTCGGCGGTTGAGAATAAACCGCACATATTTGATGGTTACTCTTAGCCAAGGCACGAAGAGCAGGAACAGAAAACTTTGGTGTTCCCATAAAAACCAACTTCATATCTTCTTTTTTGCCTTTCTGAGCAAAATATCTCTTCTTACTTTGGATAAGTGGTCAAAGAACATTTTACCATTTAAATGATCAATTTGATGTTGAATAGATGTTGCCCAAAGCCCAGTAAAATCTTTTCGATCTATAAACCCATCTTTGTTTAAAAATCGAACAGTAACTTTTTTAGGCCTTTTAATTTTTGCCGATATACCCCTCAAATTTGGACTAGCCTCTTCTGTCTCACTATACTCTAAAGATGCTTGGAGAATTTCAGGATTAGCTAGTTTTACCGGTTTATTCCGGGCTTCTGACGCATCAACCACCGCTAAACGCAAGTCAATTCCAATTTGTGGAGCCGCCAAACCGATGCCAGGCATCGCATTCATTGTTTCTATCATATCATCCCAGATAGAAATTATGTCATCTGTAATTTTCGTTATGTCATGTGCTCTCGTGCGAAGTCTTTTATCAGGCCAACTCAGAAAATTTTTGACTGCCATTACTCATCACCGCGCAATTTTTCACGCTTAAATTTTTGCATTTTACGCGTTATCAATTGACGTTTCATGGGCCCTAAATAGTCAATAAATAATTTACCATTCAAATGGTCAATTTCATGCTGCACACAAGTTGACTTAAGACCATTAAACTCTTCAGAATGTTGCTTGCCACCTAAATCAATCCATTCAACCTGTACAAACTCTGGTCGAGTAATCTCTGCAAAATGCTCAGGAATAGAAAGGCATCCCTCTTCATACACGCTATTTTCTTCAGAAGAGGCAATTATTGTGGGGTTCACCATAATAATTGGATCCGGTTCTTCATCCTCTTTTTTAGCACAATCCATTACAATTAAACGTTCTAACACACCAATCTGAGGAGCAGCTAAGCCAATCCCAGGTGCATCGTACATCGTCTCCATCATATCTTCTGCCAGTTTAATTAAAGCATCAGTTATGTTTTCAACTTCCACAGATTTTTTTTTCAACCGTGCGTCTGGATGTAAAACGATGGATCTAATCATTATATTCATCTAGGATAATATAAGCCTCAACGCAACGGCTCTGTGCAATTGGGCAAGACAATGTTAAGTACCCATTTTGACTGGGACTATTTCTAGGCATATTTTATGAATTTTGATGAAAAAATTGAACGTCGTGGCACCCACTCTGATAAATGGGACATGATGGAAAGTAAGTACGGCGTATCACCCAAAGATGGAATACCAATGTGGGTTGCTGATATGGATTTCCGCCCACCTGAATGTATTCAAAAAGCAGTTGAAAATCTATCTGGACATGGGGTCTATGGTTACTACGGCGATGACACATCTTACAGAAAAGCAATACAGTGGTGGATGAAAAACCGCCATGGTTGGGATTTGAATACTGATTGGATTTTTAGCACACACGGTTTGGTTAATGGCGCCGCTATGTGCATAGAAACATTCAGTAACCCAGGCGACCATATTGTTCTTTTCACTCCAATCTACCACTCTTTTTTTAGAGTGATAAGAGCTGCTAATCGTCAAATTTTAGAGTGCCCTCTGGTTAAAACTAAAGGACGATATGAATTTGACTTTCATTCTTACGATAATTTGATGACTGGCAAAGAAAAAATCGTTATTTTGTGTTCACCCCATAATCCTGGGGGACGCGTTTGGTCAAAGCAAGAATTAAAAGAAGTAGCAGATTTTGCAAAGCGTCATGACCTAATTTTGATATCGGACGAGATACATCATGATATTGTTTACCCCGGGGCCAACCATATTCCAATGACATCTATAGATGAAGACATATACGACAGGCTAGTCATGATGACTGCAACAACAAAAACCTTCAATATTGCTGGAGCACATACTGGTAATGTAATAATACCAGATGAAAAATTAAGACAAAAATTTGCAATAAAGGTTTCTGCATTTGGCCTAAGCCCAAATAGCTTCGGGTTATTTATGGCAAAGGCTGCTTATAGTCCGGAGGGCGCTGTTTGGGTCGATGAATTAATAAAATATTTAGATAAAAATCGGCAAATATTTGATAACGCAATTTCAAAGATACCGGGGCTAGAAACAATGAAATTAGAGGGAACATATTTAGCTTGGGTCGATTTTACGAAAACTGGTATGGAGCAAAAAGAATTCGTTAATAGAGTGCAAAACACGGCTAAAATAGCGACAAATTTAGGTTCAACATTTGGCCAAAATGGTGGTAGCTTTCTTAGATTTAATTTTGCCACAACAACTGAAAATGTTAAGCTGGCAGTAGAACGTTTGGATAACGCCTTTTCTGATTTACAGTGAATGGGAAATTAATGCTACTACGCTTTTTTCTTGATAGAAATCCTTTGGAGCAACAGTCGTGGTAGCTGTCCGACGCTTGAATTCAAAATGAACAACGCCACTTTCTTCCTTAGAGGCAACAATTAAACATTGTTGTAAATGTTCATCTCCATCATACAAATCAACTAGTCCCCTGATCTCAGGAGCCATATCCGCTTCTACACAAAAACCGCCTTGTTTAAGAAGTAGCACAGGATAGCGGACTTTATTAAACTCGACATGAAAACGATTTTTCTTTTTTAAATTCGTTTTTTGAGCAGCTTTTAAACTAGCAAGCACATCCTTTGATAAAAAGGTACTCATTAAAACCCCGCACTGTTAGATTGTCAAAAAATATGCAATTAACTCATCAAATCTGTCAAACAATTTCTTTTGTGCATACTGTGGTCGTGTATTGTCCTAGTGTGCCTAACCAATTTAAACTATAAATGTTTCAACCTTCAAACTCCATTTACGCTAAAGAACCTTCGAGATGCGACTAGTAGTTAAAGTGATAGTCTTGATATTTATCTTAAACTCTGCTGCTTTTGGGCAGTGTGGAGGCAAATTTAGTCAGTTTCTTGACGATATAAAAAACGAAGCCCTTAAACTTGGGCATACGGAGCTAAAAATCGAAGCATTTCTGCAAGGCGTGGCTCTCAATCCTAAGGTTTTAGAAGCTGATCGAGCACAGGCTATATTTCTTAAGCCTTTTAATGAATTCGCTCCACGCTTGATGAGTGAGTACCGAATTGTTCATGGCTTTAATAATTTAAAAAAATATTCTTCCATCTTTAGTGAAATAAAAGAGGTTTATGGTGTTTCTCCTGGTGTTCTTGCATCTTTTTGGGCCTTAGAAACTGATTTTGGAGCAGTGCAGGGTAACTTTAATACACTTGACGCATTAATAACCCTAGCCTTTGATTGTAGGCGACCACTTCTTTTTCGCCCCCAAATTTTCGCCGCGTTAGAATTGTTTGCTCAAAATAAATTTAACCCAAGAACGACTAAGGGAGCTTGGGCAGGGGAAATTGGAATGGTGCAAATGCTGCCAAAAGACATTTTAGAAAATGGAGTGGATGCCGACGGCGATGGAAAAATAGACCTTCAAAGCTCAGCGAGTGACGCTTTGTTTAGTGCCGCTAAAATGCTAAAAAGTTTAGGGTGGAAGCCTAATGAACCTTGGTTGCAGGAGATAAATTTAACACAAGAACTAGATTGGTTTGATACCGGTACAGACAAAATAAAATCTATAAGTGAGTGGAAAAAACTCGGAATAACGGGAAAGTACTCTGAGTTGCCTGATGAATTAGAATTTGCATCGTTAATTTTACCACAAGGTCGGAATGGGCCAAAATTTCTAACTTACTCCAACTTTGAAGTGTTTTTTGAATGGAACAAAAGTTTCATCTACGTATTAACTGCGGCCCAATTTGCAAATCAGCTTGAAGGTTCTCCACCCTTTTTCCCAGGCAATCCCGATAATGGGTTAAACAAAAATCAAATGAAGCTTTTACAAGTAAAGTTAAAGAAACTCGGTTACGAAGTGGGTGAAATCGATGGAATTCTTGGAGCAAAAACTAGAAGATCTGTGCAGAAAGTACAAAGGATCTTAAAACTACCAGCGGATGCATGGCCGACCAGTGAATTACTCAAATTGCTTTAATTTTGCCTAGGCAACTAAGCTTTCTGCCTTTTTCAAATCGACCGAAACCAGTTGACTCACACCCTGCTCCTGCATTGTAACGCCAAACAATCTATCCATCCTAGACATAGTTACTGCATGATGGGTTATTATCATAAAACGTGTATCAGTTTGACGACACATCTCATCAAGAAGCTCGCAAAATCTAGACACATTTGCGTCATCCAAGGGAGCATCAACCTCGTCTAAAACACAAATTGGAGCTGGATTAGCCAGAAAAACTGCAAAGATTAATGCCAAGGCTGTTAAGGTCTGTTCTCCCCCAGATAGCAATGACAAAGCTGCTAGTTTCTTTCCAGGTGGCTGACACATAATTTCCAGCCCAGCCTCGAGAGGGTCATCACTTTCTACAAATTCTAAATTTGCCTCTCCACCACCAAAAAGGTGCTTAAAAAGCATAGAAAAATTTAAGTTTACTTGCTCAAAGGCGGTAAGAAGTCTTTCGCGCCCCTCACTATTGAGGCTCGCTATACCTGTCCTAAGAGTCTTTATTGCTTGCTCTAAATCTGCCTTTTCTGCAAAAAGCTTTTCATACTCTTCTTCAACTTCTCTTGCATCCTCTTCCGCTCTTAGGTTTACCGAACCCAAAGCTTCTCGCTGTCGCTTTATCTGACCTACTTTTACCTCTAAACTTTCTGCATGCGGTAGATCATCACCATCAATTTGAAATTCCTCTAGCAGATTTTCAACTGATATTCCCAGAGCTTCCCGAATTCGATCCGACGCCAACTCCAAATTTTGACGTGCCGCCTCAGATTTTGCATCACTTCTAGCTCTATCTTCACGAGCTTCTGATGCAACTCGCTCTGCTTCACGCTCGTCGCTGATGGCCTTATTTAACTGAGTCTCTGCAAGAGATAATGCATTATCCGTTTCAGCTTTCTTATTTTCTGTTTCCGAAATCGAAAAAACTAACTTTTCTCTTTTATCTTCAATCTTGGCCGGTGTTTTTAATGCCTCTTCCAGTTCCCACTGTGAGCTATTTTTACGATCAATTAGCTCTGCCATTCTTTTTTCAGTAGTTTCAAGTCGATGAGTCCAGCCGCTTATTTCCTTTTGTACCTCTTGGGCCCTCTTAATTTGAATTTCGCCGTCTCGCCTGACTTCGTCATGGAGCGATCGCTTTGTCATCATCGTTAATCGCGCCGCCTCCACAGTGAGCTTAACATCATCAACCTGTTTTCGCATTGCGTCTAAGTCATCTAGTTCGCCAAGAGTCTTTTTTGCCAACTCTACTTGCCTTTTAGAATTTTGGGCCTCTTCCTCAAAACGCCGTTTTGATATTTGGTGGTTTTCTAACTGGGCTTTTAGCAAACTTTCTTCGGATTCTACTTTATTCATCTTTCTAACTGAATCATTCACGCTCTGATCAGCGTCTCGCCTGGCTTGCCTTGCAGTTTTTTCATGATCCACGACTGCAGAAAGTTTAGCCACTAATTCTTCATGTTTGGAACGATTAATATCTATATTTTTTTGAAGAATATCTAATTGCGTACCTAGATCCTTAAACGTATTGACCTGCTGAATTTGTAAAGCGGCTGTAGATTGGGTATCTTCTCCACAAATTTTATATCCATCCCAACGCCACAGATCACCTTCTAAGCTAACAAGTCGCTGTCCTGGTTCTAACGACTCATGCAGACTATCACCTTGCTGACGATCTACTAATCCAACATATTTCAGTCTTCTGTTTAATACAGTAGGTATCTTTACCACATCAGAGAGAGATTTCACACCATCAGGTAACTTATTTTTGTTAGGAGAATATTCGGTTAATTGGACCCAACCCGTTTGATCTCTATCATTGGATAAAGGTGCTCTTAAATCATCAGATAAAGCTGCCCCGAACGCTTTCTCAAAACCAGGGTCAACACGAACTCCATCAATAATATGGGATTTTTCCTGAGAATTTTTTTCAATGAGTTTTTCTAAAGCTGCAAATTCAGCTCGAATTGCCTTCGCCTCTCCTTCCACCTCTGAGCGATCAAAATTTGCAGCCTCTTCTTCAATCTGCAAAGATGCGCGTTTTTCCTCTAAATCCAAAAGTTGTTCTTCACATTTATGGGCATTATCCTTTGCAATCTTCTCTTCTATTTTTACTTCTTCAACTAATTCTTTCACTCTTTCTAGCTCTATGGATGCCTCAGAGACTTTCATTTCCATATCAGAGGCTTCTTCATTATTTTTACTCAAGGCATTTTCACTATCCGACATAAATCTCGCTGATGACTGGTGGCGTGCAGCCAACCTTGCAAAATCTTCGGTTAATTCTGACAGGTTAATTTCCCTATCTTTCAAAACAGTTGATGCCTCTTGAGCCTCAGAAGAAACTCTTTCAAGTTTCTCACCATGTGTGCTCAGCGCAATTTTTAAGTCATCATGTTCTTTTGATAGAGTATCAATTGTCTCTCCAGCGTCGTCATTCAGGCTGTTCTCACGATCAATATCTTGACCCAATTGTCCTATACGAGAAGACAGTGTTTCAATTCGCTCTTTTGCTTGACGCCCATGTTCTTCTAAAGTCTCCTGTTCCACTATCAATCGCTGGAGCATCGCACCTATAATGGATGCTTCCTCTCGCAATGGAGGTACATTCTCACTGGTAACTTCTCGAATTCGTTGTGCCTTAGCAACAATAGCTTCCGCTGATGACGCAATCTTGGTCTTTTCAGTCAACTGATTATCAGCTTCAAAATTTGCAGCATCTGCATCCTTCCATCTACGATACAACAGCGTACCTTCTACTTCACGCAATTGTTCACCAAGAACACGGTATCTTGCTGCTTGTTTCGCTTGGCGAGCGAGCTGGCTTAACTGATTTGCTAATTGCTCCAAAACGTCTTCAACACGCAATAAATTTGTTTCAGCAGCGTTTAGTTTAAGCTCAGCCTCATGACGACGCTGATAAAGCCCTGATATACCGGCTGCCTCCTCTAAGATGCGACGACGGTTTTTTGGTTTTGCATTAATTAATTCTGCTATTTGCCCTTGCCTAACTAATGCTGGAGAATGTGCTCCTGTTGAAGCATCAGCAAACAACATTTGCACATCGCGTGCTCTAACATCTTTACCGTTATTCTTATATGCGCTACCTGCTTCACGGGTAATTCGTCGAACAATTTCTAAACTGTCTTCATGATTGAACCCGCTGGGTGCTGAACGTTCTGAGTTATCCAAATGCAGGGCAACCTCAGCAAAGTTTCGGGCAGGCCTTGTAGCAGCACCAGCGAAGATCACATCTTCCATTCCACCACCTCGCATGGCTGTTGGACGGTTTTCTCCCATCACCCATCGTAAAGCTTCCAGTAAATTAGATTTTCCACATCCATTAGGGCCAACGACCCCGGTTAATCCATCTTTGATAACCAGTTCTGTAGGATCCACAAAGCTTTTAAAGCCTGATAAACGTAGTTTGCTAAATTGCAATTAGAACGATTCCTTAGTAATTCCCTGCATAGTAATAAATATTGAGACTAATCATGACTACCCCATATCGTACAGTTTATATTATTTTACACAATATGTTGCAATTATTTAAATTTGATGAACTAGGTAAAGATCGATGGCAATATCCATAGAATACGCGTCTCCAAGACATCCAGATATAAATAATCTTCTTTTATCTAGTCATCAATTAATGAAAAATCTTTATCCAGAAGAAACTAACTCCTATCTCTCAATTAGTGAATTGTGTTCTTCGGATATTCACTTTTTTGGGGCGAGGCAAAATGAAAAATACTATGGCTGTGGTGCTTTAAAGGTCAAGCCTGACTACGGAGAGTTAAAGTCATTCTTTGTCGAGCCAAATGTTCGAGGAAATGGGATAGCAACTCTAATAATGAAAGAAATATTGCTTACTTCCAAAGAATTGAACTTAAAAACTCTAAAGCTTGAAACGGGTATCGGGTTAGACAGTGCCTTAAAATTGTACAAACGTTTTGAATTTGAATTCTGCGAACCATATGGAAATTATTTTGAAAACACTTACTCTATTTTCATGAAAAGAGATTTATCATAGTATACCATCAAGAGATTTATTGGACCTTTTATGCCTTTCCAAAAGATAATTACAGAAAAACTGTCTTCGTCAGTAACACTCCAAATAGAAAAGTTGATATTACGGGGAATCTTAAGGCCTGGAGATCGACTTCCCTCAGAAAGAGAATTGGCTGAACGTTTTGGTGTGTCCAGGCCAAGCTTGAGAGAAGCTATCGCCAATTTAGATAAAAAAGGTTTGCTTGTTTCAAAAGCAAATGCAGGAATATTTGTTGCCGATGTTCTTGGTAACGCTTTTTCACCTGCTTTAATCGAACTCTTCAGTTCTCATGAAGAGTCGGTAGATGATTACATAACTTTTCGTAGGGATTTAGAAGGGCTCGCTGCTGAGCGAACGGCGAAATATGGCTCAAGAACCGATTTACAAGTCATACAAACAATTTTTGATAAGATGGAAGCAGCTCATAAGAAAAAAGATCCAACCGATGAAGCAAGGTTGGATGCTGATTTTCATTTATCCATAATCGAGTCTAGTCATAATGTTATCATGCTCCACATGATGCGTTCGATGTACGAATTGCTTCGCAACGGGGTTTTTTATAACAGACAAAAAATGTTTCAGCAAAGAACTACTCGCTTTGAGCTTCTGACCCAACACGAAGTAATTAACCATGCTATCCAGAAAAGAGATCCCGATGCAGCGAGGAAAGCAATTGAAGCACATTTGGATTATGTTGCTAAATCACAAAAAAACCAACGTGTTTCGGATAAAAACGAAAAAGTATCTAAACAACGCTTCGAACATGAAAAATTGCGGCGATGATTGCATGAATCAAAATTTTAAAGTTGCCAAAGCACAGATCGAGAAATTATCCATAAATCTTGGTCAACAAATTAACTAATTCACTTCTTTCATTTTCGAGATCATCTAATATGTTAAAATGATGTTTCCCCTTAGCTATTATTTTCAAACAGGACCAAGCCTCCCTTAGATATTCAGCCTGTGATAAAAAGGCAGGCCTTTCATTTTCTCCAACAAGTATAGTAAAAGGGATATCCATTTTTGTATGGAATACAGGGCTTTCTTTTTCAGCAGTCTGTTGGTTCAAGTGAAATTTATTATTCATGCTTGTTTTTAAAAGCGGTCGCAAATCTGCAATTGGTGAGATTGCCACCACATGATGTAATCTTTTTAGTAAATCTGATCTCAATTTAGAGATGTTCCACTGGTCAATAGAAATCATTCTTGAAACCAAATGGCCACCCGCAGAATGACCAACTAAAGAAATCATTCCATCATACTTTTCCAAAACATAGCACACCAAATTTTTGATTTGGCCAGTAATATCCGAAATTTTCACAGTCGGGCATAGATCATAGGACGGAATTACACATCTATACCCGTTAGCTAAAACACCAGATGCAAAGTGAGACCAATATGACTTATCAAGGTCAATCCAGTAGCCGCCATGGATAAATATAACTGTACCAAGAGGTTTGGTATTGGGTTGAAAAATATCAAATTTTTGTCGATTAGAGTCACCATAGGGAATATCTAGTTCCGCTGTTCCACTCTCAAGCTTATTAACTCTAAAGTACTCAGCTTTTTTAGTCCACTCTGAAACTATTTCTTCTGAATTATTTATGAAGGCTGCATTTGCATATGCTTCGTCATTTTCATTTGTAATTGTCATCTCAATAAACACCGCTATAGACAAATTAAGGCAGAATTGATTTTGTTATGTAAAGAAAAAATTGGAGAATTAGAATGCTGGACGATCTGACAAACCTGCAATCTTTGCTAAAAGACCCTACTCTTGTGGCTACCAAAGGTTACTTAGCTGGTGAGTGGTGCGAAGGTGACAATGCGCAAACTTTTCCAGTCTATAATCCGGCTCGCGGTGACATTATAGCCGATGTTTCAGATATATCGCGGGCCCAGACAGCAGAGGCTATTTCTATAGCTGAAAAAGCCCAAAAAATATGGGCTGATAGACCCGCCAAAGAGCGCAGTAACATTATGCGTATTTGGTATAATCTGATGATGGAGAACCAAGAAGATTTGGCAACCATTTTAACTGCTGAACAAGGAAAACCGCTTGAGGAAGCAAAAGGAGAGATTGGTTATGGGGCATCTTTTATAGAGTTTTTCGCGGAAGAAGCCAAAAGGATTTACGGTGAAACAATACCGGGTCACCAAGCTGATAAAAGAATTACCGTTTTAAAACAACCAATTGGAGTAGCAGCATCTATTACACCATGGAACTTTCCCAACGCAATGATTACGAGAAAAGCAGGCCCAGCACTTGCGGCTGGATGTGCTTTTGTTGCACGGCCTGCTGCCGAAACTCCATTATCAGCATTAGCGATGGGCGTTTTAGCAGATAGAGCTGGCCTTCCAAAAGGGATTTTATCAATAATTCCATCTTCCCGCTCCTCCGACATTGGAAAAGAGTTCTGCGAAAACCCAATTATTAGAAAACTTACTTTCACAGGCTCTACCGAAGTAGGCAGAATTTTACTTAAACAAGCTTCTGAACAAATTATGAAATGTTCGATGGAGCTTGGAGGTAATGCCCCATTTATTGTATTTGACGATGCAGATATTGATGCTGCCGTTGAAGGAGCAATTTTGTGTAAGTTCAGAAATAATGGGCAAACATGTGTTTGCGCAAACCGAATTTATGTTCAGTCTGGTGTTTATAAAGAATTTGCAGAAAAATTATCTTTAGCAGTTTCTAAAATGAAAGTTGGTGATGGCTTGACCAATGGAACCGCACTGGGGCCTTTAATAAACATTGAAGCAATAAAGAAGGTGCAAGAACATATCGCAGATGCAAAGTCCAAGGGAGCAAATGTCATCTTGGGAGGGGAAGTAGTTCAAGGAGCAGGTAATTTTTTAACCCCAACAATTGTAACTGAAGCGACAAAAGATATGCTTGTCTCTAAAGAAGAAACATTTGGTCCATTCGCACCTCTTTTTGAATTTGAAAATGAAGATGAAGTAATCGAATTAGCAAACGATACTATTTTTGGCCTAGCATCATACTTTTATGCCAAAGATTTGACCCGTGTCTACAAAGTCGCGGAAGCTTTAGAATATGGAATCGTAGGAGTTAACACAGGAATTATTTCAACAGAAGTTGCTCCTTTTGGCGGTGTAAAACAATCTGGTCTGGGGAGAGAGGGAAGTCACCATGGCATAGACGACTACTTGGAAATGAAATACATTTGCATGTCGATTTAATCATTATAAAGTCAGAAAGAAGTATCTTGTCATATACGTCTTCAAGCACAGTCTTAAAGTAGATAAACGCCCATGGTTTCAAAGCGTAAAGGTAATAATATAAATGGCTGGGTAACTATAGATAAACCCGCAGGAATTACATCAACCGGTATTGTGAATAAAATTAAGTCGGCTTTTAATGCAAAAAAAGTTGGGCATGCTGGCACGTTAGATCCTGATGCTACTGGTGTTCTCCCAATAGCTTTGGGGGAAGCCACAAAAACTATTCCATACATAATGGATGAATTAAAATCATATCAGTTTTGCGTAAAATTTGGCGAAGCCACGAATACCGATGATGCAACTGGCGAAATTATTCACACAAGTAGTAAACGCCCATGCGACAACAAAATTTCTACTATATTACAAAAATATATTGGCCTTATCGAACAAACCCCGCCAAATTTCTCAGCAATAAAAGTAAATGGCACTCGGGCTTATGACCTGGCTCGTCAAGGTTTAGAGTTAAAACTAAAGCCACGCCCTCTTTTTGTGAAAGACTTAAAGTTTTTGGAGCGGATTGATGAGGACCATGCATTGTTTCAATTGATATGCGGAAAAGGTGGTTATGTTAGATCAATAGCCAGAGACCTTGGCATAGAGTTACAATGCTTTGCCCATGTAAAATGGCTGAGACGTATTTGGTCAGGACCATTTAAAGTTGAAAGCTGTACCTCAATTGACAGAATAGAAGAGTTGCAAAACTCATCTGCCTTATTTCAACTTTTACAACCTTTAGAGCTTGGCTTAAAAGACATACCATTTGTACAATGCAGTAAAAAAGAGCTTGGTGACATAGCACATGGAAGATCAGTCAGGGTAAATTCCAACAATGTTGGATCAGACACAAAATGTTGGATCCAATTTAATGGAAAAGCATTAGCTTTGGGAACTGTAGAGGACAGTCAATTTTATCCCTCACGCGTTTTCAATACTGAGAACTAGCCTGTATTCAAACCATAACGAGAAAAAATTGATTACAAAATATTATCAAAAAGGAGATGCAAACTCCAAAGCAATTTATTCTAATTGTGAAAAATATAGATATAGCCTCACTCGCGTTTGGAATGAAAAGGCAAAAAAGTTGCATTTCGTAATGCTCAATCCCTCCACAGCTACAGAAATTCAAAACGATCCAACAGTTGAACGCTGTGAACGTAGAGCACGAACTTTAACCTTCGGTGCCTTCAGAGTAACCAATATTTTTGCTTGGAGAGATACTGATCCAAAAAAAATGAAATCTGCGAAAGATCCGATTGGTGATGAGAATAATGAGGCGATACTCAATGGCTGTCTGTGGGCTGATTGTACAATCGCCGCTTGGGGCAATCACGGAATTCATCTGGATCGAGGGCGCTATGTAATGGAGTTATTGAAAAATTGTGGTGAACCTATTTTTCACCTAGGTATTTCAAAAGTTGGCCAGCCAAAACACCCACTCTACATTTCTTATGACATTTTACCCAAAAAATGGTTGATTAACGATGCATATTTAACTCAAAAAATTTCAACTTGATAAAAACTCTGAAAATAACCCGATAAATACATGAGCATTTGATTATTAGCACTTTCCAAGCAAAAAGAAATAATATAGGGACGCATTCTTATAATTACCTTTTGGGGCTTTGCTGGACGACATCCTGGCTTATGCCATTAACTTTTTACGTAAAAGGAGGAACAGATGTCGATAACTACTGAAGAAAAAGCTAAAGTTATTAGCGAATTTGCCACAAAAAAAGATGATACTGGTTCACCAGAAGTTCAAATTGCTATTTTGACATCAAGAATAAATACTTTGACTGAGCATTTTAAAGAACACCATAAAGATAACCATGGCCGACGCGGGCTGTTAAAAATGGTCGCTCAAAGAAGAAAGCTCTTAGACTACCTTAGAGGTAAAGAGGAAGCGCGCTATCAAACCATTATTAAAAAGCTTGGTATACGTCGTTAAAATTAATGTATAATTTGGACAAAGCCGCTTTGAAATTAAGCGGCTTTTTCTATTCAAGCAAATAGCATTTGAATAAAGCATTTCCTTTTAGTTCAAACTAATATAGGTGCCACTCATCTGAAATCTGGCGCCGAGACCCAGCGCCTGGCATATAAGATAAAGGGTCAGAGGGAATCCGCCCTCTACGTCAAAGGCCTTTGGGCCATTTTAGGAAGAAAAGATGTTTAAAGAATTTAAAAAAACTATGGAATGGGGTGAGGAAACACTCACCCTAGAAACTGGAAAAGTAGCCCGCCAAGCGGACGGTACTGTAATTGCAACCTTGGGTGAAACTTCGGTAATGGCAAATGTAACTTTTGCTAAAGAGATGAGAGAAGGGCAGGACTTCTTTCCACTTACAGTACATTATCAAGAAAAATATTACGCTGCAGGAAAGATACCAGGTGGGTTTTTCAAGAGGGAGGCACGACCCTCTGAAAAAGAAACACTTACTGCACGTTTAATCGACAGACCTTTGCGTCCATTGTTCGTCGAAGGGTTCAAACACGAAGTTTTAGTAATGTGCACTGTACTTTCCCATGATTTGGTTAACGACCCCGACATTGTCGCTCTCATTGCCGCATCAGCTGCCTTGACTATTTCTGGAGTACCCTTCATGGGGCCAGTAGGAGCTGCACGGGTAGGTTACGTTGACGGAGAGTATGTCCTAAATCCAGAGGTTGAAGATATGGATCAACTTAGGACAAACCCCGAACAGCGTTTAGATTTAGTTGTAGCTGGAACAAAAGACGCTGTTATGATGGTAGAGTCTGAGGCCTATGAATTAACCGAAGATGAGATGTTAGGAGCTGTAAATTTTGCTCATGAACAAATTCAACCTGTTATAGACCTCATAATTGGATTGGCTGAAGATGCGGCAAAAGAACCTTTTGATTTTAAAGCTCCAGACTATTCAGCTCTTTTTTCTGCTGTAAAAAAGGCAGGCGAAAAAAAAATGCGAACTGCTTTTGCTTTAAAAGATAAGCAAGAGAGGGTCGCTGCAGTCACAGAAGCCAGAGAAACTATCAAGAACAGCCTTACTGAAGAACAATTGGAAGATCCGAACCTTGGGTCGGCAATGAAGAAGCTTGAAGCTTCAATTCTACGAGGAGACGTTGTCAAAACTGGTAAACGCATTGATGGAAGAAACACTAAAGAGGTTCGAGAGATCGTGTGTGAAACTGGCTTTCTTCCAAGGACTCACGGATCTGCTCTTTTTACAAGAGGCGAAACTCAAGGGCTTGTGGTGACCACACTTGGTACAGGAGACGATGAACAAATAATCGATGCATTACATAGTAATTCTCGTTCAAACTTTCTACTGCATTATAACTTTCCTCCATATTCAGTGGGAGAAGTTGGCAGAGTAGGACCTCCTGGCCGAAGGGAAGTAGGGCATGGAAAGTTAGCTTGGAGAGCTTTGCAAGCTGTTTTACCCGCTGCGACAGATTTTCCTTATACTATTCGTCTTGTATCTGAAATTACTGAGTCAAATGGATCATCGTCTATGGCGTCGGTCTGCGGGGGTTCTCTTTCAATGATGGATGCTGGTGTTCCACTCAAAGCTCCAGTTGCTGGTGTCGCAATGGGTTTGATTTTGGAAGACGAAGGTTCGTATGCAATTTTGACAGATATTTTAGGCGACGAGGACCACCTCGGTGATATGGATTTTAAAGTGGCCGGTACTGAAAATGGGATCACTTCACTTCAAATGGATATCAAGGTTGCTGGGATTACCTCAGATATTATGAAAAATGCTCTTGCTCAGGCTAAAGATGGCCGAATGCACATACTAGATGAGATGTCTAAGTCCATTTCTGAAGCTGGCTCTTTCTCGGTTCATGCTCCAAAAATTGAAACTATGCAAATTCCTACCGATAAAATTCGAGAGGTAATAGGATCAGGAGGAAAAGTTATTAGAGAAATAGTTGAAACATCTGGCGCTAAAGTCGATATAAATGATGATGGGCAAATCAAAATTGCTTCCAATGATGCAGACGCGATAAAGAGTGCATATGATATGATCCATTCAATTGTAGCTGAGCCAGAAGTTAACGAAATATATACTGGAAAAGTCGTTAAAGTTGTCGATTTTGGGGCCTTCGTTAATTTTTTTGGAAAGAGGGATGGGTTAGTGCACGTTAGTCAAATAGAAAACCGGCGCATCAATCATCCGTCAGATGTGCTAAAAGAAGGACAGGAAGTAAAAGTAAAATTACTCGGTTTTGATGATCGAGGAAAAGTACGCTTGTCGATGAAAGTAGTAGACCAAGAGACAGGCGAAGAAATCAAAGAAGATAAAAAAGAAAAAAATGACGAATAAGAATAAATATTGAAACTCTCTCTTGAAAGCCCCAAAAATTGATCTTTTTGGGGCTTTTTTAATAGACCTCTTACTATTTAAAGCCCCTTAATATCTTACTAAAGATTGGCTGACTTTGCTCTTAATTTTATTAAACTCAGAACAATATCTATTACAGGAGTTGGTGTCTTAGTTATATGTCCCAACTCTTGAACCGAAGTAACTAGTGCGTCTATTTCCATCGGGCGCCCCTGTTCTAGATCTTGCAGCATGGAAGTTCTATGTGCCCCAACAGAAGCACCACCATCAATTCTCCTTTCGACATCTATGGGAAATTTAACACCAAGTTTTTCTGCGATTGACTGCGCTTCAAGCATCATTTTTTGTGCTACTTCTCTAGTACCAATATCCGTACACAACACGTCTAAAGTTGCGGAAGTTAAGGCTGAAATAGGATTGAAAGATAGGTTTCCCCATAATTTTACCCAAATTTCATCCCTTAATCTGGGACGCACGGGTGCCTTTAGCCCCGCCGCAATCAGTGCGTTCGAAAGCTTTAAGGCTCGTTCAGATTTTGATCCATCAGGCTCACCCAAGGAAAATCGATTTCCTTCTATATGCTTTATCACGCCAGGTTCCAATACTTCTGCCGCTGGATAAACAACGCAACCCAAGACTTTATCCGGACCAAAAGAATTCCACTGCAATTCCCCTGGATCAACAGAAGCTAATTTTGTACCTTCAAATTCACCACCAGTTTTATGAAAATACCACCACGGTATACCATTCACACCAGACACAATTGTAGTTTTTTCATTCACTAGTGGTCTAACTTTATCAACTATTGATGAAACAGAATGAGCCTTTAAAGTAATAATTAAATAGTCTTGAAAACCTAAATCTCCTGGATTTTCCGAAGCCTTTACAGGAACAGTAATGTCGCTGTCTTCTTCGATCAGCCTCAATCCATTTTTTTGCATAGCTTCCAAGTGAGCCCCGCGTGCCACCAAGCTGACATCGGCTCCTACTTGAGCCAATTTTACCCCCATGTATCCACCAATTGCACCTGCGCCAAAAATACAAATTTTCATAGTTTTTCCTTATAAAAGGCCTAGCTTTTCCGCCATTCCTATCCTTTGCATTTTACCAGTTGCCCCTTTTGGAATTTCGTCCACTATAATAATTTTACGAGGCACTTTGAATTCGGCCATTCTTTCCCTAGCAAAGCCTTTTAAATCTTTCTCATCCGACTTGCTTCCTAACGATAGAACAACTGCTGCTGCAACTTCTTCTCCCAACTTAGGATGCGGCAAAGCAAAAGTAACAACCTGGTTAATTTCAGGATGATCCAATAGAATGCTGTCTACTTCTAACGGAGAGATCTTTTCACCACCTCGGTTTATTATTTCTTTCAACCTCCCGGTTAAGTATAAAAAACCATCCTTATCAAATGCACCTTGATCTCCTGTACGAAACCAGCGTTCACCATTAATTCGAAAAAAACTCTTTTCGTTGGCTACTAAATTATTTTCATAGCCTGGAGTTACATTATCACCGGAAATAACAACTTCGCCAGTGCCTTGTATTAGACAGTCATCAACTTCATGCGCAATCTTAACAAGAGGGCCAGCAGGTATACCAACTGAACCAGGTTTCTGTTTGTCCAAACGGTTACAGCACATCTGATGGGTCGCTTCTGTCATTCCATAAGCTTCGATAACAGGAGCACCAAAACAATTCTCAAGCTCACCCATAACTTGTGTTGGTAGACTTGCAGAAGAAGATCTTAAAAATCGCAGTTGATTATTTCTTATGGTTTCAGCATTTCGACCTGAGCGAGCTAAAATAGCCTGATGCATTGTCGGAACAGCAGTGTACCAAGTTGGTTTCGCCTCATCTAAATTAGAAAAGAAAGAAAGAGCATTGAAGCCCGGCGAACACCAAATCGAGGCTCCGACGGATAGGGATGCTGAAACAGCAGCAATAAGACCATGAATATGGAAAAGAGGCATAACGTTCATACATCTGTCAGAGGAGGATAAGGATAAAGATTGTGCAATATTTGAAGCTGATGCTACTATATTTGATTGTAGTAAGGGCACAATCTTTGGCTTAGATGTTGTTCCAGAAGTGTGAAGGATCAAAGCAATATCATTTTCATTTACTGCTTCTTCTTCAACAATATCCCCATCCTTTTCTACGTCTAGTGAAAATAAACCTGCTATTTTCTCGCTTTCCACAAGACGTATAATTTTGATTTTCAATCGCTCCGCCGCTGACACAGCAGCGCCATCATAATCCTTACTCACCACTATTGCTTTGGCTTTTAAGTCGTCCATATAAAAAGCGAATTCATCTTCACGATAACTAGGGTTTAATGGTGCAGTGATTGCAGACTGAGCAATAGTTACAAAGGCACTCGCCATTGCTGGACCATTGGATAAAACGATTGCAATACGATCCTTCTTCGCTATTCCATTTTCACGCAAAGTTGTCTGGACCGACTTCGTTAATTCTCGTAAACCACCATATGTGAGCCACTCTCTATTTGAGGCACCAATAGCTTTCGTGTCAGATAAATGCGTAGATAATACACTCGATATCGTTTGTGACATTCAAAAAAACCCTTTTTTATCTTTAACTTATCAGGGGAATTAGTGCTTAGCTTCTAAGTCTTCCATATCAACAACTTAATGAACAGATTAACCATCTTTTCTAATTGTCTCATTTTTAGGATCATAAGGGCTGTCACACGTGACTTCCACATCCCACAAAGAGTTGAACATTTTCACCTTAAGTTTTTGACCTTGGATGGCCAGGTCTGGCCGAACGTAACCCATTCCAATTGATTTACCAAAAACAACTGAGTAACCGCCTGAAGTCAAACGTCCAACTTTTGTGCCATCTGATAAGTACAATGCTTCTCGCCCCCATGGATCTGCATCGTCTGGTCCATTTATTATGAGGGTCACACACTTTGTTCGAACACCTTTATTTTCCATATTTTCTTTACCAAAAAAATCTTTTTCTTGATCAATAAATCTAGATAAGTCAGCTTCTAATGGTGTTGCATCTCTTCCTAACTCAGTGCCAAATGCGCGGTATGACTTTTCTTGCCGTAACCAATTTTGAGCACGTGCACCAACCAATTTTAATCCATAATTAGAGCCCGCTAAAAGTAAGCGATCCCATAAATAATTCTGCATTTCAATCGGATGATGAAGCTCCCATCCTAATTCACCAGTATAAGCAACTCTTATCGCATTAACTGGACACATACCAATTTCTATTTCTTTTTTTGAAAGCCATGGAAACCTCTCATTTGAAAGAACAGTTTCAACGTCAGCATCGTTTATAATTTCTTTAAGTAAGTCTCTCGACTTTGGTCCAGCGAGGGCAAAAACGCCCCACTGCGAAGTAACGTCATGAATTTCAACATAGCCAAACTCTTCTACTTTATCTTCGGCCGCTTTTCGAAGATAGTCCGCATCATAAGAACTCCAAGCTCCTGCTGAAACCAGATAATAACTATCTTCAGCATTTCTTACGATAGTATACTCAGTTCGTGTTGTTCCATGATTGGTTAGAGCATAAGTTAGATTGATCCTGCCAACTTTGGGTAGTCTATTACAGGTAAACCAATTTAGAAAATTTGTTGCACCAGGACCTTTTAATATGTGCTTTGTGAAAGCTGTTGCATCAATCAAACCAACTCCATTACGCACAGCTTTGGCTTCTTCCACAGCATATTGCCACCAAGGACCGCGGCGAAAACTTCTTGATTTGATATCAAAATCCTCTGACGCGCCAACCGGGCCATAGTAATTTGGCCTTTCCCAACCGTTTACTTGACCGAATTGAGCTCCTAAATTTTTTTGACGCTCATAAGCAGGCCCTGTTCTAAGAGGCCGACAAGCTTCTCGTTCTTCGTCAGGATGATGTAGAATATAAACATGTTCGTAACATTCTTCATTCTTTCTAGCGGCATATTCTGTCGTCATCCAATTGCCGTACCGTTTGGGATCAAGAGAAGCCATATCAATCTCAGCCTCACCTTCAACCATTAATTGAGCCAAGTAATAACCAGTTCCTCCAGCCGCAGTAATCCCAAAGGAAAATCCCTCCGCTAACCACATATTGCGTAAACCAGGTGCCGGCCCTACTAGAGGGTTACCATCTGGTGTGTAACATATTGGGCCATTAAAATCATCTTTCAGACCAGCTGTTTCAGAGGAAGGAATACGATGAATCATTGACATATATTCTGTTTCGATGCGGTCCAAATCTAACGGGAACAAATCAGCCCTGAAACTATTTGGCACACCATATTCAAAACGAGCAGGGGCATTTTTTTCATAAGGACCCAGGATCCAACCGCCTCTTTCTTCTCGAACGTACCATTTAGCATCTGCATCTCGCAAAACAGGGTGTTCTGGGTTGCCAGCCTTGCGGAAATCAACAAGATCAGGGTCCGGCTCTGTAACTATAAACTGGTGCTCAACTGGAATTGCCGGGATTTTAATACCTAATAATTTTGCAGTCCTTTGCGCATGATTACCGGTAGCCGTGACAACGTGTTCAGCAGTAATGATTTGTTGCTCTTTGGATGCAACCAAATTACCTCCCTGCTCTTCCATTTTAGTGCAAGTAACTTTCCAATTCGTCCCATCCCAAACATAGCCATCAACCTGCCATTTTCGTTCAATTAAAACGTTGAGTTGTCTTGCACCTTTAGCCATTGCCATAGTCACGTCGGCAGGATTAATATACCCATCAGTTGGATGATAAATTGCTCCAACCAAATCTTCTGTATGAACAAGTGGCCAGCGCTCTTTTATTTTACTAGGTGCAAGCCACTCGTAAGGTACTTCACAGGTTTCTGCCGTAGAAGCGTAGAGCATATACTCATCCATACGATCCTGAGTTTGCGCCATGCGTAAATTTCCAACTATCGAAAAACCAGCGTTTAATCCTGTTTCTTCTTCAAGTTTCTTATAATAATCGACCGAATATTTGTGTATATGCGTAGTTGCATATGACATGTTAAATAGTGGTAGTAAGCCAGCTGCATGCCATGTTGAACCAGAAGTTAGCTCATCTCTTTCGAGGAGCATAACATCTTGCCAACCTGCTTTGGCTAAATGATAAGCAATCGATGTTCCAACTGCACCGCCCCCCACAACTATGGCTTTGAAATGCGATTTCATAATATTGGTCCCCAGCATAAGTTCTGACTTTTTTAATATTTAGATAAATATCACCCATTAGCCTAGTCGACACTACGAGAAAGAAAAGCGACTTTTCGATAACCAATTTATTTTAAATGATTTATAGATCAAAATATTTAAACCAACTCAAAGTTTCATGCATAATTTACCGTCTTTCGTATTTTTAGTGTACAGTTTATAAAAATTTACGAAGTAATGGTTTCGAATCATTAAGTTAAAAGTTTTTAGTTAGGTGGATATATGGGATTAGGATTTATCACAGGGGTTTTTTCGCAAGATATGGCGATAGACCTAGGGACAGCTAATACCCTTGTTTACGTAAAAGGCAGAGGAGTTATTTTATCCGAACCTTCAGTTGTTGCCTATCAAGTTAAAGACGGTCAGAAAAAAGCCCTCGCATTTGGAGAAGATGCTAAATTAATGCTGGGTAGGACACCTGGAAGTATAGAAGCTATTCGCCCAATGCGAGACGGAGTTATCGCAGACTTTGATGTTGCTGAAGAAATGATAAAATACTTCATTAGAAAGGTTCATAAAAGGACAACCTTTTCCAAACCAAAAATTATAGTTTGCGTCCCTCATGGAGCAACACCAGTTGAGAAAAGAGCAATTCGTCAATCAGTACTTTCTGCGGGCGCTAGGAGGGCTGGTTTAATTGCTGAACCAATAGCGGCTGCTATAGGTGCTGGTATGCCTATAACCGATCCAACTGGAAGCATGGTTGTCGATATTGGAGGTGGTACCACAGAGGTTGCCGTACTTTCGTTAGGTGATATCGTTTACGCCCGTTCAGTTCGCGTTGGTGGAGATAGAATGGATGAAGCGATAATTAGTTATTTAAGAAGGCAACAGAATTTACTAGTGGGCGAAAGCACGGCGGAAAGAATCAAAACTTCTATTGGTACTGCAAGAATGCCAGACGATGGGAGAGGAGCGTCCATGATGATCCGAGGTCGTGATTTACTAACCGGAGTGCCGAGAGAGACTGAAATATCTCAAGCCCATGTAGCAGAGGCGCTTAGCGAACCTGTAGTGCAAATATGTGAAGCGGTAATGACCGCCCTTGAAGTTACTCCACCTGACCTCGCAGCTGACATTGTTGACAGAGGCGTTATGTTAACTGGTGGAGGGGCACTACTGGGCGATCTTGACTTAGCTTTGAGAGAAAGAACTGGCCTTGCTGTTTCCATCGCAGATGAAAGTTTAAACTGTGTCGCGATGGGTACTGGTAAAGCCTTAGAATATGAAAAACAATTAAGACATGCAATCGACTATGATAGTTAACCCGCACCAGTTCTAAAGGGGACAACTTGGCAGGGCCTAATCCAAAACAAGTGGATACCTTAGCACCGATTAGGTATTTGGCTACCGGAATAATTGTTTTCTCGCTTGTCACTTTATTTGTAATTTGGCGCGTTGATAATCCTCGCGTTGAAAAGCTTAGAGCGGAAGTCATTGATGCTATTTTACCAAAATTTGAGTGGGTAATGGCTCCTGCGACAGGCCTAATTCGGATAACTCAAGACTTTAGGAGTTACCAATCTTTATACGATCAAAATCAAGAGCTTAGACGGGAACTGCAGCAGATGAAAAGCTGGAAAGAAGCGGCTCTTCAACTCGAGCAAGAAAATGCACGATTATTAGATTTGAATAATCTTCAACTTGATCCAAAACTAACTCACATTTCGAGCATTGTTTTAGCTGATAGCGGATCCCCATTTCGCCAATCAGTGCTTGTAAATGTTGGCGTACAAGACGGCATTCAAGACGGATGGGCAACTATGGATGGACTAGGGTTGGTCGGACGCATTTCTGGCGTAGGTAGTAAAACGGCTCGTGTTTTGTTGTTAACAGATACAGCATCTATTGTTCCTGCAACCATCCAACCTTCCGGACAACAAGCCTTAGTTTCTGGAGACAATACGATTGCCCCAACTGTTGAGTTTTTAGAAAATGCTGATGTAGTTAGGCCTGGAGATCGAGTTGAAACTTCTGGGAGTGGTGGAATTTTTCCTCCCAACCTTCTAATCGGACGGCTGGCATTAGACCCCTCTGGCCGCTTACGCGTGCGGCTTGCAGCCGATTATGAAAGACTTGAATTTTTGAGAGTTTTGAGAAATTTTGGTACAGAGCCAATTGATAATCCAGGTAACCTAATCATAAATAAAAATCTGAAGTCTTTGCCTGATGACCAAAGCGCTGTGGCAAACGGAACGTAAATATGAATGTAAAAAGTTTTGCCTTTCAAATTATATACTTTTGCATTGGTTTGTTAATCATTTTTTTCCAGATTTTACCTTTGCAGACAACTCCACAAACTTGGTCGGGGCCAAATGTCCTTTTAGTTTTTTTTGCTGCTATAGTTACCAAGAGACCTGAATTTACTTCAAGCTTTCTAATCGCTTTCATTTTTTTGATAGAAGATTTTTTTCTAATGCGGCCACCAGGTTTGATGTCATCCTTGACCGTGCTTGGCTTTTATTTTTTAAAAAGAAAATTTCGACATCAAGAAGAAAGCCCTTTGTTGTTTGGCTGGGGAAGTGTTGCAACCTGCTTAACTCTTATTCTCCTACTTTTTTACTTTATTTCAGTTTTGTTATTTATCCCATCAGCAGGGTTCAGATTAACACTTATGGAAATAATAGTGACATTGGCTCTATATCCAATTTTTTCAGTGCTTATTGGTAGCTTTGCTAAATTGGATACTGCAAATGCTGAAAAGATGATTCAACGATGATTTATTATGGCAGATAGAATTCAACTAAATCAAAAAAGTTATGCCAAATTATCCAGGCGAGGGTTAATTCTGGGTGGTTTGCAGATGGCTTTTATAACTGGCCTGGCCTTTAGAATGCGAAAATTACAAGTGGAAGAGGCAAGCGAATATCGATTACTGGCTGATGAGAACCGAATTAATATAAGACTTATCGCTCCCTCCAGAGGAGAAGTTTATGATCGCAATGGGAGAGTCATTGCACGAAATGAACAAAGCTTCAGAATAACTATTGTAAAAGAAGACGCAGGAAATATTGAACAAACATTATATTCTTTGAGTAATCTCATAAAAATATCCCAAAGAGATGCAGCGAGAGTAATTGAAGAAACTGAAAGAAGTGCTCCATTTTTACCAGTAACAGTTAAAGATCAATTAAGTTTTGACGAAATAGCGAGGATCGCAGCAAATACACCTACTTTAGCCGGAGTAACGGTAGAACAGGGCTTATCAAGAGTATACCCTTCACTTGAAAGTTATGCTCACGTCGTAGGATATGTTGGGCCAGTGAGCGATAATGATCTCAAACAGAGTAACGAATCCAATCCACTTTTAAAAATTCCACGATTTCAGGTTGGTAAAGTAGGCGTAGAGAAACATTATGAGGATGTTTTGAGAGGTAGTGCCGGTATAATGAAAGTAGAGGTAAACGCTCTAGGCCGCGTGATGAGGAACCTTGATAGGAAAGAGGGAAAACCAGGCAACAACATCCAGCTAACGGTAGACACTGATTTACAAACATATATTCAAGCCAGATTAGGTTCAGAAAGTGCCTCTGCAGTCGTAATGAATTGTAAAAATGGAGAAATTCTCGCTATTGCTTCATCTCCAAGCTACGATCCAAATAAATTTGTCAAAGGCATTTCATATTCAGATTTTAATGAACTTAGGGATAATGAATTTAGACCTCTAGCTTCAAAGACCGTGCAAGACGCATACCCTCCAGGATCGACCTTTAAGATCGTAACTGCCCTTGCCGCTTTAGAGGCAAAAATAATTACTCCAAAAGAGTCTTTCTCTTGTAATGGAAAAATGGAGGTTTCTAATAGGTTTTTTCATTGTTGGAAAAAAGGCGGTCATGGTGAGATGAACCTAGCAAAATCGCTGAGTGAAAGCTGTGATGTTTATTTCTATGAATTAGCTCTTAAAGTTGGAATTGAGCGAATTAATAAAATGGCAATTAAACTTGGATTGGGAGTAAAACACGACATTCCAATGTCGGCAATTACGAAAGGTTTAGTGCCTAGCAAGGAATGGAAGTCAAACAATAGAGATAAAGAATGGTTAATTGGTGATACTGTAAATGCATCAATTGGGCAGGGTTATGTACTTTCTTCGCCACTTCAATTAGCTATTATGGCTGCTCGTTTGGCAAATGGTAAAAATGTTAAACCGATATTAACTAAGTCAATAAATGGCAGAAATATTCATAATTTAGAAAATATTGAAGATTTGGATATAGAAAAGTCCCATCTAAAAATTGTAAGAAAAGCTCTTTTTCAAGCTAGTAATGACCGCAGGGGTACAGCCTATGGATCACGGGTAATTAATGATGCGTATCGAATAGCAGGCAAAACTGGCACCAGCCAGGTCAGAAACATAACAGATGCAGAAAGAGAAAATGGCGTAACAAAAAACGAAGACCTACCTTGGAAGAGGAGAGATCACGGGCTCTTCATCAATTTTGCTCCATACAATAACCCAGAAATAGCTGTTGCAGTGGTGGTCGAGCATGGTGGAGCTGGCTCGAAATCAGCTGCTCCCATTGCTCGTGACATAACTTTACAAGCACTTTTTAAGGGAAAGCCACCTTTGGAAGTTTACCCTGCTAAAGATCGAGCAGCAGTCCTCGAGCAACAAAATAAACTGGGAAAAGTTCTAAAAGAGTTAGAAATGTTGAGAAGAAATAAAGTATGACTTATCTGGAATATAAAATCAGAGCTGTTCCAAGAGGTTTTCACAAACTATTTTATTTGAATTGGCCAATAATTTTGCTTCTGTGTGCTGCAGGCGCGATAGGTATTATTATGTTGACCTCTATAGCTGGCAATAATTGGCATCCATGGGCTTCTGCGCAACTCAAACGCTTTTTCGTAGGGCTTGCACTGATGATCAGCATTGCGATGACACCAATTTGGTTTTGGAAAAGTATGTCCGTATTATCCTACATAGCCTCGTTAGGCTTATTAGTTCTTGTAGAGTTTTTTGGTTCAACGGGCATGGGCGCACAAAGGTGGTTAGATTTGGGTTTCATTACACTGCAGCCTTCTGAAATGGCCAAAATTACACTAATAATGGTTTTAGCTTTTTATTATGATTGGTTGCCAGAAGAGCGTGTTTCGAAACCTCAATGGATAATAGCACCACTAGCTCTAATTTTTTTACCCTTTATTCTTGTTCTTCAACAGCCAGACTTAGGAACTTCCCTACTAATTATTCTAGGAGGGGGTGTTATGATGTTTTTAGCTGGGGTCCATTGGGGGTATTTTGGCATAGCTTTATCCATTAGCCTGGGAGGAATATTGGCTATTTTTAATAGTCGGGGTAAAGATTGGCAGCTTTTAAATGATTACCAATATCGCCGAATTGATACATTCCTTGATCCATCATCAGATCCATTAGGAGCAGGATACCATATTACCCAATCGAAAATAGCACTCGGATCTGGCGGTTGGACGGGTAGAGGTTTTGGGCAGGGAACTCAATCGAGACTTAATTTCCTGCCAGAGAAACATACTGATTTTATTTTTACAACGCTGGCGGAAGAATTTGGCTTTGTTGGAGGAATTTCTCTATTAACAATTTACACTTTAATCGTAGCATTCGCTATTATAGCTGCTATCCGGAATAAAGACCGTTTCTCATCATTACTTATTTATGGAGTAACAGTTACTTTTTTTCTTTATTTCGCTGTAAATATGGCAATGGTTATGGGTTTAGCTCCTGTTGTTGGGGTCCCCCTACCTTTAGTAAGTTATGGTGGATCATCTTTATTAGTGCTTATGGTAGCCTTTGGGCTGCTTCAGTCAGCGCACGTACATAAACCCCGTGGGGTATTATGATAAATATTCTATTCGCAGCCGTGTCAGAAAGATGGGATCAATACCAAGAACATCTCAAAAAGGAACTTGATTTAATAGGACTTGAATACAAATTATCCGAGAAATTACCTCCATCGGAAGTTGACTACATTATTTATGCTCCCAACAGTTCAATCAAAGATTTTTCAGATTTTACAAATCTTAAAGCCGTTTTGAATTTATGGGCTGGAGTAGAAGATGTTGTCAAAAACAAAACTTTAAAAGCACCCTTAGCTAGAATGGTTGATGAAGGCCTAACTCAAGGCATGAAAGAATGGGTTTTGGGTCATGTAATGCGACACCATCTAGGGATTGATTTACATATTTTTGGTCAAGACGGAAAATGGAGAGATTGGTCAACACCCCCGCTTGCAAAAAACCGAAGCGTAACTATTTTGGGCTTGGGGGCCCTTGGCGCTGAGTGTGCAAGTACTTTAGCAAAAGTTGGCTTCAAAGTGTATGGATGGAGTTCAACAGAGAAATCAGTTGAAAATGTAATCTGCCATCATGGTTTTGAAGGATTAGAAAAATCGTTATTCGGATCCGAAATAGTTGTTTTACTGTTACCATCTACCGCTGATACAGAAAATATTATCAACGAAAAAACTTTATCTTATTTGGCAAAAAATGCAGTCATTATAAATCCAGGTAGGGGCACATTAATTGATGAAAAAGTACTTCTAAAAAGCTTAGATGATGGGAAACTTGCACATGCTACTCTGGATGTGTTTAGGCAAGAACCGCTACCAGCAGATCACCCATTTTGGCAGCACCCGAAGATAACTGTCACGCCTCATATCGCATCCGAAACAAAGCCACAGACAGCATCTCAGGTTATTGCAGCTAATATACTTAGGTTTGAAAAGGGAAAACCATTACTCTATCAGGTAAATTTTGAAACTGGATACTAGTAACAGGGAAGATTTAGACCTTAATGGCCTTAACTGCACTAAATTTGAATTCGGGAATCTTACCATAAGGATCCAATGCGGAGTTAGTCAATATGTTTGCTGCCGCCTCTACGTAAGCAAAAGGAAGAAAAACCATGTCCTCAGAAACTGCGCGATCCATTCGAGCCATTACTACAATGCTTCCACGTTTTGTGGTTAGTCGAACATGACCGCCAGGTTCTATACCCAATTTTCGTAATGTTTTGGGGTGCATTGAACAATTAGCCTCCGGTTCTACGGCATCCAGCACGCTAGCCCGCCTTGTCATTGAGCCGGTGTGCCAATGTTCTAGCTGACGGCCAGTAGTAAGTATCATAGGGTAATCAGAATCCGGCACATCATCGGGCGCAATGATACTCGCAGGTGTAAAGCGAGCACGTCCGTTTTGCCGAGGAAATCCAGTCCCAAAAACAATTGCTTGACCTGGATCATTTTCTGAAAGAGAGGGATAGGTTACTGCATTTTCATTTTCAAGCCGCTCCCAAGTAATATTATCAAGAGATCGCATATTGAGTTTCATTTCCGCAAAGACAGCAGATGGGCTTTCATAACTCCAATCTAGCCCCATTCTTTTTGCTAACTGTACTTCAATCCACCAATCTTCCTTAGCCTCGCCAGGTGGAAGAATAGCTTTTCGACCCATTTGAACCTGACGGTTCGTATTAGTTACAGTACCGCTTTTTTCAGCAAAAGCACTTGCTGGAAGTATAACATCAGCATAATTTGCAGTTTCAGTTAGAAAGATATCCTGAACTACCAAATGTTTGAGCTTAGCAAGAGCATCACGGGCATGCTCAACATCTGGGTCGGACATAGCTGGATTTTCACCAAGAATATACATACCTTGTATCGATTCATGATGAACAGCGTCCATTATTTCAGTGACTGTTAGCCCCCTCTGTGAGGAGAAGTCTTCTGAATTCCAAACTTCTGTAAAAGCATTACGCACCCCGTCATCAGTAACTGTTTGGTAGTCAGGCAAAAACATTGGGATCAATCCGGCGTCAGAGGCACCTTGCACATTATTTTGTCCTCGAAGCGGGTGAAGCCCTGTTCCAGGCCGGCCAACGTGCCCAGTCATCAAAGCAAGAGATATAAGGCATCTACTGTTATCCGTACCATGAACATGCTGGGACACACCCATACCCCAGAAAATCATCCCTGCTTTTGCCCCTGCGAAAGTTCGAGCAACATCACGCAGAATACCCGCTTCTATTCCACAAACTTCAGACATTTTTTCAGGTGGAAAATCTTTTAGATGCTCTTTTTCAGCGTCCCAATTTTCTGTGTAGGCTTCTATGTATTGCCTATCATAAAGTTCCTCTTCGACTATCACATTCATTATTGCATTGAGCATCGATACATCAGCCCCGGGTCGAAATTGAAGCATATGAGAGGCATAGCGTTTGAGTGCTTGTCCGCGGGGATCCATTACAATCAGTTTGCCGCCCCGTTTGGTAAATTGCTTAAAATATGTAGCTGCGACAGGATGGTTTTCTATAGGATTGGCGCCTATAACAATAGCCACATCTGCATTTTCTATTTCATTGAAGGTCGCAGTAACTGCCGCTGAGCCAACATTCTCCATCAAAGCTGCAACTGACGACGCATGACAAAGCCTAGTGCAATGGTCAACATTGTTATGGCCAAACCCCTGGCGAATAAATTTTTGGAAAAGATAGGCCTCTTCATTTGTACATTTTGCACTGCCAAATCCTGCAACGGACGTACCCCCAACATTTTCTTTTAGAGCTTTAAAACCATCTGCAGCAAAATCTAAAGCTTCATCCCAAGTGGCTTCACGAAAAAATTCTTGCCAGTTGGAGGGATCTACATTCAAACCTTTCTTAGGAGCGTCGTCACGCCGTATTAAAGGTTTTGCAAGACGATGCTGATGATGTATGTAATCAAAACCGAAACGTCCCTTGACGCATAAACGTCCCTCATTTGCTGGGCCATTAATACCTTCCACAAATTTCACTCTTTTGTCTTTTACCTTTAGAGATACCTGGCATCCAACCCCGCAAAAAGGACATACACTTTTTACTTCACGGTCAAAATCTGCGCTATCTCCAGTCTGGTTATCATCCAGCACAGAGGCAGGCATAAGTGCACCAGTGGGGCAAGCTTGGACACACTCTCCACAGGCAACACAAGTGCTGTCACCCATTGGGTCGGCTAAATCGAATGTAGGGTAAGCGTCATGGCCGCGGCCAGACATTCCAATCACGTCGTTAACTTGAACCTCACGACAAGCCCGGACACAAAGCCCACACTGAATGCAAGCATCAAGATTAACTCGCATAGCTAAATGACTATCGTCTAATAATGGGACACGTTCTTTTTCAATTTTGGGCAAACGGCTTTCGGTAATTTCATTTTGCTCTGCCATATCCCAGAAATGGCTGGAACGATCGTGGGAAATACTTGTCTCAGGTTGATCAGAAAGAAGCATTTCAACAACCATCTTTCTTGAAGATTTTGCACGATCTGTATCGGTTGAAACAACCATACCATCGGTAGGTTCTCGTATACACGACGCTGCTAAAGTTCTTTCACCCTCTATCTCAACCATACATGCCCGGCAATTTCCATCTGGGCGGTATGCCGGTGTAGGCTTGTGACACAAATGAGGGATGTTTATGCCTTTTCCATTAGCAATTTCCCATATTGTTAAACCCTTGTTGGCTTCAACTTTTTTTCCATCTAACGTAAACGAAACCTTTTGGGGCATAATATTCTCCGGCTATAAGTTAAGTATACACCATTAAAGAGTGATAATCATTCAACTATTCCCGACAACAGGTAACTTATTTGCGCCAAACAAAATAATCCACATTAATTTGCTTAATTTAAAAATTTGTGATTTCAGATTGTTTGATCTTTCAATAGAATTTTAACCAGGGGAAGTTAAATGCCTGAAATCACGCTAGTACGGCATGGGCAAGCAAAACAGAATGCCACCTCAGAGGAGGACTATGATCGTCTTAGTGATCTCGGTAGAACCCAAGCAAAATGGGCTGGAGAACATTTACGTAAGCTGAAATTATCTTATGACGCAATAGTTACGGGTACTTTAACCAGGCAAATAGATACCCAGATTCTGATGAATATAGATACAAAAGCACCAGTCGTTAGAGATGAAAGATTTAATGAAATCAGACTTTATGACTTGGCAGATTTACTTAAAAAGCAATTTGGAATTGATTTTCCTAAAGATGAATTGAGCTTCAAGCAACATCTTAACTTAACGTTTAAAAAATGGGAAAATGGAGAAATTATGAACCCTCCAGAAACATTCCAAAATTATAAATCAAGAGTTTCTGAAGGTTTGAATGAAATCAAAGATCTTGGCGAGAAAGTTTTATTAGTAACTTCGGGTGGTATAGTTGCCATGGCTATCAAGCACACGTTAAACTTGAGTACGGAAGCTCTCGGAAATTGTCTTTTAGCTAGTTATAATACAGGGATCACAAAGTTGCTCTATTACGATCAAGGCTTTGTAATATCGCAAGTGAATGCACTTCCACATATGGAAACTCCAGCGCGTTGGACAAAACGAACTTACACATGAGTAAAAGAATGCTACATTTATGGATTAGAGCAGAGCAAAGAAAAAACGAAAAAAGAGTTGGCATAACTCCTCTAGATGCCTCAAAATTACTTAGCGCAGGTATAAAAGTCACTGTCGAAGACAGTGCCGATCGAATTATTCCGATTGAAGAGTATAATAAGGTCGGATGTGAAATAGCTAAGGAACATGGCTGGCCAAGTGCCCCTAAAAATACCATTATTCTAGGATTAAAAGAACTACCAAAATATACCGAGATAATAGAACACAAGCACATTATGTTCGGTCATGCATTTAAAGGACAAACTTGCGGGCTAGAACTTTTAAAAAAATTTAAAGCAGGGAAAGGTGTTTTGTATGATCTTGAATATCTCACTGACCCAGAAGGGCGGCGCTTAGCTGCCTTTGGATATTGGGCTGGATTTTCAGGTGCAGCGGTATCTCTAAAAGCTTATGCAGATCAACAAAATATAAAAGGTATTTGTGGCCCAGTAAGTGTTTTTGAAAACAAAGAGGCTATGGTAGATAATGTAAAAAAAGCGCTTCTAAATGTTGAAAACAAATCTCCAAAAATTCTTGTTGTTGGCGCTATGGGTAGAGTTGGAACGGGAGCGATTGATTTCTGTGAAGCTCTAGGGCTTACAGTCACAAAATGGGACATTGAAGAAACGAAAAAAGGTGAGCCTTTCCCAGAAATATTTGAGCATGAAGTCTTTTTAAATTGCATTTTGGCAAAACCTGGAGGTCCAATTTTTATAAGAAATAAACATCTTAATGCAAATCGAAATTTAAGGGTCATTGGAGATATTTCTTGCGATCCAGACAGTAGTTTTAATCCACTTCCAATTTACAACTCCGCCACAAATTGGGAGGTTCCTGTGGAAAGAATGGAAGCCTCTCAAACTCTAGATGTAATGGCAATCGATAATCTACCCTCTTTACTCCCTTACGAAAGTTCCATTGACTTTTCAAAGCAACTGTTACCTTTGTTGCTAGATTTAAATAGAACTAAAAACAATGCGTGGGACAGAGCTGAAGAGGCTTTTTGGAAATCTTTAAAAGAGGTATAACATGACAATTCATTGGTGTGGGTCAGGGTTATCGGCAATACCTGGTTTACGTAAATTAATAATTGACGGCTATGATATTATTGTTTGGAACAGAACTGTTAGTAAAGCAATTTCTGCAGTGGGTGATATCACAAAGTCAATAAAAGAATTTAATATCCAAGAATTAGAGAGCCACTTAAAAAAAGATGACATAGTTGTTTCAATGCTACCAGGAGATTGGCATGTTCCCTTAGCAAAATTATGTTTAAACTGTCAAAGTCACTTTGTAAGCTCCTCATATATTTCGCCAGAGATGCGTGAGCTTGATGCTTCAGCGGTTAAAAATGGTTTATGTTTAGTTAATGAAGTTGGTTTAGACCCAGGAATTGACCATTTAATGGCTCACGCTCTTATAGAAGATTACCGAAACTCAAAAGAACAAGATGACGAAAATGACCTATCATTTTTTTCTTACTGTGGCGGAATTCCAAAAATTAAAAACTCTTTTTGTTATAAATTCAGTTGGTCCCCATTAGGTGTATTGAAAGCTCTAAAATCCCCATCTCGTTCTATTAAGGAATTTAGAGAGTTTGATGTACGACGACCTTGGGATGCAATATCAACTTATACTGCCCCATTACCCGTGCCAGAGGAATTCGAAGTCTATCCAAATAGGGATTCTTTACCTTTCATAGATCAATATCACTTGAACCAAAATTGGAGAATAAAAGAATTTGTAAGGGGAACATTGAGGCTTAAAGGTTGGAAAAATGCTTGGGCAGATATTTTTGCAGAAATCGAAAAATTATCTGGAAAAAACGATGATGAAATATTAGTTAAAATGTCAGACCAACTTTGGTTGGAAAATGCCTATGACGAAAATGAAGCAGATCGAGTTGTGTTAGTTGTTTCATTGAAAGCTTCCAATGGAAATGAAACAAAATGGCACAAATCATACGTCCTGGATGCGTATGGCGACTCTGTTTCAACGGCTATGGCTAGGCTCGTTTCTTTACCAGTTTCATTCGCTGTAGAAGCTGTTGCGCAAGCTAAAATTGCGCCGGGTGTTAGTGCAGCACCTTCTGATATGTCAATCGTTAATGATTGGTTAAATAAAATAAAAAGTCTGGCACAACACTTAGAGGTTGTATCAAAATAGTTTAAAATAAATTGAGTCTGGAAGTAGTTGCGACACTCTGAATAACCAGGAAAACGGCGCAGGGAAACTAGACGAAAAACTATTTTTATTCATATTAGAAAACATTTTTCCAGCAGCAACTTCCGGGGACATTATTTGAAGCATTTTAAATTTATTTTTATCGGTTAATCTCGTTTTTACAAAACCTGGGTTGATTAACTGAACTTTGATTGCTGTATCTTTTAAATCGTAGCGCAGGGTTTCACCCAAATTGACAAGAGCTGCCTTGGATGATCCATAACCAAGTGCGCCAGGCAAGCCACGATAGCCTACCAGGCTTCCAGTGAACACTAGGTGACCACTATTTTTTTTCATAAACACTGGAAGGATAACGTCTAAAGTATGCAACGCGCCAATTAGATTTACATCAATCATAGACTTTAATTTTTTAATATCCCAATTCTGGGCTGGCATAGGCCAATATTCACCAGCACAAAAGACAAATCCGTCTACATTTTTTAGACTTTTTACAGATTTTCTTACGGCGTTGAGATCAGTAATATCCATTGGCAACACTTCTGCCTCGTTTGGTAAGGTGGAGGCTATTTCTTTCAACCGAGCTTCATTTCTCGCTGTCAGGATCAAGGAAGCGCCGGCTTCAGACATTTTCTTAGCTAATGCTAAGCCAATGCCTGCAGAAGCCCCAACAATCCAGTAACGTTTCTTAGACCAATCTTTCATAAGTTTTTATCTCTTCCAATCAGATTTTGAAGCCAGATAAGCGCAAAAATCTTCAATCCACAGGGAACAATCGCGTAAGAAATTTTAAGTACTTCTGTACTTAAGCTAGAACGCATGTCTTGAGTTTCAAATCCTGCAAACTCCATAAGCGGCAGTAAAATTCCTGCCGTAAAAGCTAAAGCTAGTTTGTTTGAAAAATTCCATATTCCAAAACCTGTGTTGGGGTCATGTTTTGTTTTTGCCAGTCTTTGTGCAAAAATAGCAGGCAAAATAGTCATATCAGCGCCCAATGAAAGTCCGGTCGCAAAACAAATGATTGAAAAAGCAATAACTTCACCAGCATTTAAATTATAAGCCCAAACAAAACTAAGGATGCTAACCAACATAGAAATCCTCAACACTTGAAGCGCTCCATAATGTTCAGCCCATCTAGTCCAAAAAGGAGCAGAAAAGGCTGCTGAAAGAAAAAATAATATCAAAAGAGGGCCACCCATTACTTCCAAACCGAGCACATGATCAACGTAAAATAAGTAGAGTGTGGAAGTCACAGCAACTGGCATAGCGTTTAAAAAAACAAACAATAATAGTCTTTGCAAACCAACATCTTTTGGAAAAATTGAAGTTGTCTGTTTCTGAACTTTAAAAAAAGTTTTGCTAAAGTCAGAGGTCATAAGAAATGTTGCTATGATTATCAGAGCGCAAAATAAAAATGCAAAATTTTTGTATCCGTTAGATCCAGTTATCGATAGGATTGAAGGAGCTGCCGCAGCCAAACAAATTCCAATTAAAGTTCCCCCTTCTCGCCACTTAGCGATCTTAATTTGACCATCCATACCGAAAGCCTCAACACCAAATGCATAAATCCTTATGTAAGCAAAACTAAAGCCTGAAAA
>ERZ802830.139-NODE-139-length-69539-cov-13.8282_pt1 | contig 69539 bp, 63 predicted proteins | sample MGYA00345654_ERZ802830 | MGnify/ENA primary metagenome ERZ802830 (study PRJEB30503, sample SAMEA104212375) | marine metagenome | biome: Westerlies Biome; feature: [SRF] surface water layer (ENVO:00010504) within the epipelagic zone...; material: water...
CAAATGTTTTAACCTCTCTCGACCCCAAACCAACAAGATCATGCGTCACACCGCTTGATCTCGACGGAAATACTTTCTGCTCTCCTCAATCAGAAGGACTGGACTACTACTATGACTCGACTTGTCTTGACCTCAATCATATGTGCTTTTTTAACGTTTCTTTTGTTACGCAATGAGTCACGAGCAATCGAGCCCGTGCCCAAAGTCCTGACACAAGAACAACAAGCACAACTTACGCCTCAGAGCATCTTGGACGAACTTCTGGCGGGCAACAGACGATTTGTATCCGATGACCTCACAGAGCGAAACCACTCGAAACAAGTTCGAGAAGCATATGCAGGACAATTCCCAAAAGCCGTAGTTTTATCATGCCTCGATAGCCGAATTCCGGTTGAGGACGTTTTTGATCGTGGTGTTGGAGATGTTTTTGTGGCACGCGTGGCCGGAAACTTTATCAATGAAGACATCCTTGGCAGTATGGAGTTTGCATGTCATGTGGCTGGTGCAAAACTGGTTCTTGTTTTAGGACATACTCATTGTGGTGCTATCCAAGCAGCTATTGATAACGTTCAACTAGGAAACATCACACCGATGCTGGCCAAGATTCGCCCTGCTCTTGAAACGGCAAAACCATTTAGTGGAAAGAAGACAAGTGCGAACCCTGACTACGTTGCACACATTTGCCATGAAAACATTCGCATGGCCGTGAGGATGATCCGAAACGAAAGTGAAATCTTAGAAGGGCTTGAAGACGACGGCTCAATAGACATCGTTGGTGCCTATTATGACCTTAGCTCTGGCACCGTCTCGCTTGTCGAAGGAAAATAGAATCGGGGTTGATGCTTTTGATTACCTGCATTTCATCTTTTTGTCGTCGCATTACATTAGTCAATCGTTACATGTGCAGTGCCCTCAACTTCATTGATAACTAATTTGACATGCGTTGCTTTTCGCCCGACATCAAATTGTGCAGTAAACAGTCGGCCCGAACTCGACTTTACTGTCAGCTTATACCGGCCGTGAAAACCACTGAACACGCACGCTCCATTTTCATCCGTTTCACCAGTTACGTGCGTGGTCAATTTATGGTTCAACAGACTATTCAGCGCCTCATATAGCTCAGTTGGCTTGCCATCTTCACCAAAAAGGCGATTTCCTGTGAATTTATCGTAGTTCGCCCATAGGTTAAGAACTCGCACCGACGGATGACTAAAAGCCGTTGCCGCTACTTGGACGAAATACTCAGCAAGTGTGGCATCATCCCAGTCACCCGTACGATAGCCGCCTTCTATTTCTCCTTTGATAATCCCAAATTCCGTAACGTGAATCTTTATGTCACTGTCTTTGTACTGCTCGAATGTATCGAACATTTCTTTGGGGCTTGCCCACAAGCGACGTGGTTTATGCGCGTGCATTGAGACGAAGTTAATTCCAGGGTAACGCGACGTTACCTCCTCAACACTGGGCAAACGGTTTTCTTTATTGAACGACCAACAGTCGCACACACCGAGTTCAACTTCTGGAAACTCTTTTCGAAGTGTTTTGAATAGTTCGGTCTGATCACAGAAAACTTTCGCTCTCTGGATGTGAGTATGCCAGTCTTCATTAAAAACCTGAAAGAAGTTCACACTGTCCTGATACCGATTGAGAACAGCCCTGCTATTCGCTAGTTGACTTGCTGCCTTCTCAGCATCTGTCTGCAAAGAGGTGAACCATTCTGGATGGTATCCCGAAAGAAAATGCCACTCGATATTGATTTCATTGGCATCACAATAGTCAACCATGGAATCAATTTTCGAGAAGTCATACACCCCTAGATCGGGCGCATAGTTTTTCCATTTCGTAAGATTCTCCGGACACGTAAAGTGAAAAAGACTACTCAGAAGGTGTCGGTTTCTCGAACTTTTTTCTGTCGCCAAATTGCAATGACCGAAATGAAATTCAAGTTTCTGCAATTCAGCAGAAACTTGGCATGTTTGCAGCGGAGTACCATCACTCGAAACAATCTTTAAATGTATTTCATCCTTACGTTCTCTTTCCATACTTGGGATGACGACCTCACTGATGAACTCATCGTCGTTACTAAAAAAAGCTGTAACTGCCGGGTGCAGCGGGACATCTTTCTGCAATGCCAAAAGTCTATTTTCCCCACGGGCAGGCCAGCTAAGCAACGGAAACAGTGCGAAGAGGATGACACACCTAGCACCGAATACATAAACACATCGACTCATCCGAAACATAATCATGAAAAGCCTTTTACAGAAAAATTCCAACAAAGCCAGAGACCCATGATTTCAAAAAATAGCAAGGGCATCAGGACACAAAATTTCAATGTTCAAAAGAGGAGTAATTTCTTGATATTTTTTTAAAATGAATGTGACCACAACACACACCGGCATGGAACACTTCGTGTGGTTTGCATTATTACCTGGCAGAAAGCTTTTCGATAAGAAATGACGTGGCATCCGCATGAAGAATATTTGGTGCATCAGGATAAACAAGTTCACATAGAACACCATTCTCTTGACAATGATTTTGCAGTTTCACCCCAAAATTTGAAGTGTGTGTGGGATCCCGTTGGTCTTGCCCTAAAGAAGGTGGAGCGGAATAGATGAGATAGACTGGAGGATCATCTTTTGAAACGAGACTATAGGGACTGTATTCGGCTAAAAGTGGAAGAATGGCATCACGGCTTTTGAGAAATGTCTTAAAATCCAAAAATCCAAATGCATGGCCACCATACTTGCTGTTAGGAGTCCATTCTTTCATCTGCTCTGGATCGAGAGAAGTCTGCGCTCCTTTGACCGCAGCACAACAAAGACGTGTGGATTGCCGAGCAACTGGATCATCACTAGTGGAGTCACATAGATCGTCATGAAAAGCCAACCAAAGGCTTGAACATGCTCCTGCCGATCCTCCGGCTGCGGCAATTTGTGTTGAATTAATATTCCATAGCTTTGACTTACTTCGAATAAACTGAAGGCAGCGAGCAGCATCATGCAAGGGCGCTTTCACTGGCGGCTCCACGCCTTCCTGAATTGCTTGATCAATGAACCGGTAGTTAAGCGCAGCTACTGATATTCCTGCATTTAACAAAGCTTGGACATCGACAAAACGATCAACACGTTCCTTCGCCCCACCTCGCCACCCGCCCCCATGAATAACAAACACAAGTGGAGTTGGACCCTTCCCCTCTGCCTGCCAGATATCAACTACGTTTCGCTCATGATCGCCATATCGAGCACTCTGGATTGTTGGAGTCGGAACAGCAGGAGCGTAGCTTTCACTTACCTGTGACCGTCTCTTCTGCGAGCCTCCCTTTGAAGCATCCTGGGCCTGAACAATCGTCGAGATCACGCATCCAACCAAAACACCCAGAATTACCTTCCAACACATTGGCTGATTCTTCATTTGTTTCCTCCCAACAGATAACTTAAAGAACTCTTTTTAAGTTCATTCTTCTTGCACCGTGCGTTCACCTGACGCCATGCCTTGAAACTGTACTTCCAAGGCAGCTCGTCGGACACTGTTTCCTGAAAGATCCTGGGATTCTGACGGGTCATCACTTAGATGAAACAGTTCGACACATTTTGCATAACTCCTGCCATCAATCTTTTTCGTATTATATTCGAGCACTGCTTTCCAGACGTCCGTAGAATTGTTCGCCACAGTGACGCCATATGCCGCCCACGTATTAAAAATCTTCTTTGTATTTTGTTCCCAAGGCCTGTTCGATTGAATATAGAGTGAGTCTCGAACTAGCTGTGCTTCTATTCCACTGGCTCTCAGCACCTTAGTAAAATCATAGCTGTCATTCGCTTGATCCGCTGGCACTGAAACACCGGCAAGCCCACATAGTGTTCTGAAGAGATCATGGAGTCCAATGATCTGATCTCGTATTTTTCGTCCACCTGGTATCTCCTGACTCCAGCACATAACGAGTGGCACCCTGTGCCCACCTTCATAAACAAAACCTTTTTCACCGCGCAATGGACTACCATCTTGAGCAACACCCTGAGCATTGCGGTGCACTCTCCCTTGGTTTTCAACACCTACTTCAATACGATTCCCGCCATATTCACTGTTGTCTTTTGCATCATGGTAGAGCGATTGATCCCATGACGAGCCTGGACCAACAGCAGCACCGTTGTCACTTGTAAAGACAATAAGCGTGTTGTGAAACAAACCAAGCGATGTCAATTTCTCAATAAATAAACCAAGTGCGGCATCCCCTTCACGAATCATATCCGTGCGTTTATTTACTGTGGTTCCCGCGATTGGAATTGCTTCACGTACTGAAAGGTCATTCGTACACAGCGGATCTTTTACATTAAAGGAAACAGGAGGTGCATACGGAGAATGTCCGGCTTGCGAGCAATAATAAAGAAAGAACGGCTTCTCTTTCCCACGTGTCGCAACATGGCGATCGATAAATGCAAAAGCATCGTGCACAAGTAGTGGACCAACAGACTCAGTGCTCCAATTATCCATTCCGTAAGCTATTTTTTTAGATTTTTTGGCAGTGACTTTAAAAAAACCACGAGCAGTTCCATCATCTGTAAAATGCTGCCAGGACTTCTGCTTATTATCCCAACGTGCAAGGCGGTCATTTTTGAAGAATGCATACGGCTCACTTTGAATGCCCGCTGGAAGAGTGAGCGAGTACTCAAAACCATGATCAATAGGCCCATCATGAAAACGCTGACTTAGATCAGCATCATGAAAACCATTCGCATTTGTCCCATCGGACTTAAAAAATGTGGAACCAAGATGGCTTTTCCCAAAGAACGCCGTGGAATAACCTGCTCGGCTTAGGACGTCAGCAAGCGTCTGTTGGCCAGATACAATCTGACTCCCTGAAAAATGGCCCCATGTGCCACCCGGATTACGTCCGCGATAGACGTGATTGCCGGTGAGTAGTGCGTATCGTGTTGGCGCACAAACAGATGCAGACGAGTGGGCATTTGTAAACACCACACCCTTTTCCAAAAGGTTATCGAGATGTGGTGTCTCAAAGCCAGATCCATTTGGGTTGAGTGCATGAACATCACCGTATCCCATATCATCCATGAGGAAGACGAGGATATTCGGCTGCCTCTCCAACGCAAGCAATGAATTACCTAGCGGAGATAAAAAAATACAAATCGAAATAGTCAGCCATTTTACCTTCGCAACTGTCATTTCCATATCTGCTTCATTCCAATGATTTTCGATGCAGCAACGGTTATTGCTCGCAAGACATAACGGCCTGTACTAAAACCTGATCAGCACACGGCTTCCCCCACCGATGTGGCACAGAAGGCAACGCCAAGATAGATCTATTTGCAAACAGATGCCATGAACCTGAGAATTCTTATAAAACAATTAAGACTTACGAGTCTCATGCGTGGCTCTCTTTGTTGAGTAGGCATCCACGTCCTCATTATTAATCAGGACGTTTAGTTGGTAATTCTGGCTCCGACTATCCGTCTTGTGAAAATTTAAATAGACTTGTTCCCGGAACGGTAGTAGCTAGATATTGCGTTTTTAGCACTATGCATTCCCATTCATTTTCTGTGGGGGAAAAACATCGGATGAAGTGTTTTCCAAGATACTGCGGCGTCGGCTTATTGAGTTGTCTAAGCTTCGTTCTTAGCGCTATCGTATTCGCCGAAGAACTGAAGCCGACCGACTGGCCACAGTGGCGAGGCCCAACACGTGACAGCCGGGTTGTTGGCACACAGTGGCCAGACTCCCTTGATAAAAATCATCTCGAACTGTCTTGGGAAGTCGAACAGGGGCCAAGCTATTCTGGTCCTATTGTTGTTGGGAATCGTGTATTTACAACTGAAACCGATGAGAAGAAAACAGAGGTTGTCTATGCGTACGACAAGACAACGGGCGACGAACTCTGGAGGACCGAGTGGGAAGGGGCCATGACTGTGCCGTTTTTTGCTGCATCAAATGGCAGCTGGATTCGAGCAACACCAGCATGTGACGGAAAGACTCTTTACGTCGCCGGCATGTGCGATGTCCTTTATGCACTTGACTGTGCAACTGGGGATACAAAATGGCATATTGATTTTAAGAATCGCTTTGATTCGCCGATGCCAGCCTTTGGTTTCGCATCTTCGCCACTGGTGCACGGTGATGCAATCTTTGTGCAGGCGGGAGGCGGCTTTATCAAACTTAACAAAACAACCGGGGAAACCATCTGGAGAGTTGCGAACGATGGTGGCGGTATGTTTGGGAGTGCATTTAGCTCTCCTATCATCACAACACTTCAAAACAAACAACTCCTTCTTGTACAGACAAGAAAATCACTTAAAGGAGTTGATCCTGTAACGGGTGATGAAATGTGGTCACAAGATATCGAAGCCTTTCGTGGCATGAATATATTGACACCTACCGTTCACGAGGAAACGATTTTCACCAGTGCGCATTCTGGCCACTCCCAGCTCTGGAAACATACTGATCAGAGTACTTCACTCGAAGAGATCTGGTCAGGGAAATCTCAGGCCTATATGTCATCACCAGTTGTCGTCGCCAACCATATTTATCTCCACCTACGAAATCAACGAATCGTCTGCATCAATCTAGAAACTGGTGAAGAGGCCTGGAGAACAACTCCTTTTGGCAAGTATCAGAGCATGGCAGTTCTTGATGACAAGATTCTTGCGCTTGATGAAAGTGGTGAGCTACTGCTTTTCAGCGCAAACCCAAATGAGTTCGACCTGATCGACCGACGACGTGTCGCAGAAAATGACACGTGGGGACATATTGCCGTAAGCAAGAACCAGATATTTATTCGCCGACTTGATGGCCTTGCTGTATACACCTGGAAATAGTCTGCACCTGGCTTGATCAAAAGGTATATCTCGCTACAAGAAATCGAGACATTCTCGGACAGAACATCGTTGATCAATGAGTGAATGCCTTCGCGGGCTTTAACGTCTCGGAAGGTGACTCTCCAAATCGTTCTGCATACTCTTGGGAAAATCGTCCTGCATGTCCGTAGCCAACTGCCTTGCATACCTCACTCACTGATTGTGATGGGCTTTTCCGTGTCTTGAGCAATTCTCGAGCTTTATCGAGACGCATTATCTTGAGCATCTGCTTTGGGCTCATAAAGTAATGATCGACAAAACCTTTCTGGAGGGTTCGAACACTCACTCCTGCCGCTTCTGCAATGTCACCTACGGTCAGTTCTGATGTAAGGTTATCGCTAATGAACGTGCGGATTGTCATAATAGGCATGTGCCCAATTCGACCACCTTCGTAGCCGCCTGTTGCCCACTCTCGAATTCCGTCTCCAAGACACGCCGCTACAGTTGATTCAAGATGGTTGAAGAAGCTTGGCAATCGTTTTGCACCTACTGCGCCGGTTGCCCAATCATCTAACGATTCAGCGAAACCAACGAGCGTCTGCTTTAAAACATTTCTATATGGTCCCTCAAGTACGTAGCCACAGCGGCCACGAAAACCTTCTGGAAGTGACTTGTGTATCAGTGACATATCAATTCCATAGAAAAATGTCTGTGTCGTCGGTGTTGAACGAAATTTCAAATCCTCCCATGGAGCTTGGAGTACAGCTCTTGTTGTATCTGCTGTAAATCCGTTGCCATTTATTTCAACTTCGACATGCCCTTTGAGCGGCAGAATAAGCCAGTATCGCTCTTGGGGGATTCTGGATTCTGCATGGATTCCTGACGTACATGTGAGATAGCCCAAAGAAGATCGGCGTAAATTAGCCCGATTATGAACAAGATGATATTTTTTCTTGCCGATAACACGACTTTTATATGGCCCCCAGACAGACGCCTGTTTTTTCCTTGCATCATAAATGTCTTTTGTATCAACAAAGGGATAACTTTTCAGAAGAAATTTCATATTGATCACTGGCTTAAAGAAACGCGTTAAGGAAATGTCTTACGCAAATTTTACTACGAGCGCATTTTGGATAAAGATGACTTTTCCTCATTTTTTTTGCAGTAGTGAGACTCTTTCGCCGTTTCGTATTCTGGACAAAAAGGAATATCACCGAACCGACGGCGTGCGTAATCGTATTGTTTGTCATGACCCATGAACGACTTGTTGTTGACCATGGGTGCCCCTGGTTCGGCTTGGCGGTGATCACAAACACCGTCAAGCCGTTTCATTGAAACCGAGAAGCATCCTGACTTTATCTCTACCCTTGGGCTATTTGTTAGTGGCCTCTGCAGTCGTGTCGTAAACCCGCACGTAATCCACCAACATTTCTGACGGCATCTGGCTATCCTCCGCTGGCCCTCCAGCCCAATCCGCATTTCTTAAGGCGTAGTTGAGAATAATTCGGGCGTTCATTTTTGCTGGAACATTTCGCTTCCACTGAACATCCGGGACTTGACCATATGTTCTGTTGTGAACCGTGCCACCTTTGAACACCAGATAGGGATTTGACTTCCACGCTGGACCATCTTGGACAAGGTACCACTTCATTGTGTTGTCTGTAACCTGTAACCCAAATGTAATAAATGAATAGAAATCAATATGGGAGTGATCGACTTTGATGCCTTCACCAAAATGTGCTTTGAATTGCTGTTCATTCACAAAGAAATGATCCTCTGATCGTTGCTTTACAGATTTTATATCTACGGCTTTGGGAACCTCACTCTTTCGGAAATCATGCCACCATAGCCCACTCCAAAAACGAGTCTTTTCGCGGTTTCCAATAAATTCAAACATGTCAATTTCGAGCAGGTCTTCAGGCTTCCAGTCGCCCACCTTGTTAGACATTGTCCAAAAAGCTCCATAGCCGCCATTGTTGCTCGGCAACTTGCAGCGAAGTTCAAGATACATATTGTTCTTCAGAGCAAACTCCCCGTGCGTATGAATGCCTCCGGAAGAGTAATTAAATGTTTTTTCAGAGGTCCATGTTTTACCAAGGATAGGGGGGCTTTCTCTTCGCTGCGTAAAGACAAGAAAACCATCGCGAAACGAGATGTTCTCTTCCGAATACGCACAATCTACCCCCGTGTTCTGCACATTCTTATCATTAATTCCAAAACCCCACATCTCAGCATTGAGTGTTGCCGCATTAAATTCATCACCAAATACCAGACTCGACCCTGGAGGTCCAAGGCTATCGATCTCCTGTGAAAAAACCTCTGAGCAACCGGCTGCAAACAGACAGCAGACGATGAGTCGAGATACCATGTTTTATTACTCCTAAATGGTTAAGACACATCAGCTTCCTCAGTCACACACCCTTCGTGACCTTCAATACACTGCCATGTTTTTTAGCATACTTTACAATCTTATTTTACCCCGTGTGTTTTGGACTCACTTCCCCAAAGAATCAACTTCATATTTTTTATACAAGCCAAGTGCTTGACCTATCCAATAAACTACAGGGAACACAAAATGCTTCATGGCACGAGGAACTTCAAGAACATCGAACTCTCCTCGGTATTGCACCGCAAGATACGCTGCATCAAACAACCCCGGAGCATTTGAACTCCGCTTGGATGTCGATAAAAAAAGAATTGTCATATAACGCTGCAAATTCCCTGCAGGTTTCGCCCAAGAAACAAGTATCAATTCCTCCTCACTACTATTCCAAAATCTATGTGGTACTGACTTTCCGAAGACTGTGCTTTCCCCCACATGAAGATGCTTGACATCTGAGCCCTGGGTCTGGAATGCCATGACTCCCTGCTTGACTTCGAAACCCTCTGCCTGTTGAAGATGGACATGCAAAATTGGTCCGCAGCCAGGCTGAACATACCCTTCAAATAGAATTCGGTCACCATCCGGCCCATGAATACATTCACTGAATCGGACAATTTCACCGTGACCACTATTTATTGTTTGTGGAAGACGTAATTGCATCTTCTTCCTTTCGAACCTGATATCTTATTGACCACAGCGTACATTCGCTATTGCCTGCCCCGGGGAAATAATTCTATGAGGACTGCTCTCTTTCTCATCATTTTCTTCAATGTGACACATGTAGTTGCTGATGATCGTCCAAATATTATTTTCCTCATGACTGATGACCAAAATGTGAGATCACTGGGATGCTATGGAGCACCTGGCGTCAAGACACCGAACATTGATGTCCTTGCAACCGATGGAGTGGCGTTTGATCGACATTATGACACCACGGCTATTTGCATGGCATGCCGGGCAACTGTCATGACCGGTCTTCTGGAATATCGACACGGTGTCAACTTTGGCACTGGCACGACAGGCGATGGACAGATGACACGTGAAGATTGGGGGGAAAGCTATCCCATGCTTCTCCGTAATGCTGGTTACCGAACTGCGTTCGCAGGAAAATTTGGCTTCACGATTGAGGATTCATCCAAGGGTGGTCGGTATCCAGAAAATGACTTTGACTCATGGGGGGGTGGTCCCGGCCAAACATCATTCGTTACAGCGAGAAATAAATCGATGGCGAAGTACGCACAAAAATACCCTCATGCAACTCGATCCTACGGAGCCTTTGGAAGCGACTTCATCAGAGAATCGGCAAAGAAAGACAAACCATTCTGTTTATCCATCAGCTTTAAGGCTCCCCATCGGCCAGTTCAGCCAGACCCCCTTTATGATGATATTTATACTGGAACACATTTCCCAAAACCAGAAAATTTTGGACGCGAGCATGGGACACATTTTTCAGAACAGTCGCGGCAAGGGCGGCAGTACCAACGGTTTGAAGAGTGGCACTACAATGATTCCTACGATGAAGTTATGGCAAAGTACTACCAACTCATCTACGCCGTAGACGTGGCTGTTGGCATGATTCGTGAGGCTATTGAAACTGCTGGTGTAAAGCACAAAACACTCATTATTTTCACATCTGACAACGGCTATCTCTGTGGAGCTCACGGGTATGGATCCAAGGTGCTCCCTTATGAAGAAAGCTCCCGTGTCCCACTCATTATCTACGACCCACGCTCCCAAAAAAAAACCGATCGATGTAACGCCGTAACGGCCAACATTGATCTCGCAGCAACTATTCTCGATGCAGCACTAGGAAAGGCTCTTCACGGAAACGGCCGCAGTCTCCTCAAGCATTATGCCACCAGTAGCAATCAACACCGCGACCGTATCATTCCCCTTATCAATGTATGGGGACCAGAGCAGGTCTTTAGTCTGGGTTTTGTAAAAGGTGAGTGGAAATATATTTACTGGCCGTACGCCGGTGATGGAATGAAGCCCGCGGCCGAGATCTATAACCTTAAAGAAGACCCACTCGAACTACATAATCGAATCAACGACCAATCGATCCAAGATATCCGCTTACGACTTGAAAAGGACTATGACCTTCTCGTTCGAGGATGGGTGCAACAGTCAATTGATCGCCCACATTACAAACATACCGCTACTCTTTTCACTCGCAAATGAAGGTAACAAATGAGGCTGGCGATTCTTATCTATGTCATCTTGATGTGCCCATTAAGTCGTGCCGAACTCCCTCAATTCGACGAGGGGCCACGACCAAAAGACTTCAAAGAATTGCGCAAATATTATGCAAGTCGTGGCCTAAGCATTGCTCACAAGAAATTAAAACCGTCATCTGATGTTCAACAAACCAACAGTCTGGTCTACGCTCAACGGAAAGGCCGCCCACTACACATTGACGCCTTTGTCCCCAGAAAAGTGAATGCAACAAAAACTGTAGTTGTACTTGTACATGGAGGGGGTTGGAAAAAGGGGGATCGCTCCGGCGAGCACACAAAGGCAGCATGGTTTTCTAGCCGTGGCTACATAGCCTTGTGTCCTGAATATCGACTTTCTGGAGAAGCCACATTCCCAGCCGCAATTCATGACCTGAAAGACGCTATTCGCTGGACTCGATCGCATGCTCCTCGATGGGGAGCGAACCCTGATAACATTGTTCTCATGGGATTCTCAGCCGGCGCTCATCTTGTTGCACTTGCTGCAACAGCTGGTCCTGAAGCGAAACTCGATCTGGCAGACAGTCAAAAACGAACGAGTTCTGTGGCTGCGTGCATTGCCGTTGCGGGCCCATCGACAACCAACGATGAACGTGCTTTGCTGAATGCGAGAAAATCGCATTCGAATTATCAGCTATTTTTTGGTGGACTCCCAGAAAATATTCCAGAAATTTATGAGCAAGGATCACCATTGCATTGGGTCTCCGGAAATGAACCTCCTATGCTTTTTATCACAGAAGGCAATCCAGATGCCCATAAGGCAATACGTTCAAGATTAGACAAGATGGGAATCCGGAACGAAGGTTTTAATTTGACAGGTGGACTCCATAGCGAATGGAACTGGGAACCATGGTTCACTCCAACAATGGTAGTGACCGAAAAATTCATTCGATCTGTTCTCACACAGTGATTTGTAACGAACATTCAATAGACGGCTCATGTCTCATGCGAAGCCTCCGGTTCGATTGTTCCAATGCCATGTGATGTTTCATTCATCACATGGCAAATACCGGTTGTAACGTCATACATCATGCCGACAATTCCTATCTGACCAGATTCAACAAGTGCTGAAATTGCTGTGCTCTTTTGCAGAATTTCACGCACAGAGCGTTGTATGTTTAGCCGGACAATATTGTCTGTATCGCTTCTATCTTTGGTTTCTTTTCCATCAAGTGCGTGCCGATTTTGACTGTCGCTTTCGCGCACAACTGACTCAATGCTTTGAACAATCGGCTTCAGATATTCACACTCACGAATATATGGATGCTGTTTTCCATGGGCAGAATCAATGGCTGACTGAACAGCAGCACAGCGATTAGGACCAACAACAACAATTAACTTTGCTCCTGCCGCAGCACACCCAAACTCAATGCTGCCAAGAACTTCTGGCGTTACAATACTTCCTGCTACACGCACACTAAAGACATCGCCAATCCCTAAATCAAAAATGATCTCCGCTGGCGTTCGGGAATCAACGCCACTCAGCACCACTGCCATGGGGTGCTGACTTGCTGCAGTAGCTATAACCTGCCTACTAAAGTCGCGCTTTAGGCGACGACCTTCTCGAAACCGTTGGTTACCCACAAGCAGATAATTCAAAACTTTATCTGGTGTTGAATGCTCCTGCAATTCGCGGCTTGAAAAATCAACAAACTCAATTCGGTCTTCAATAGCATACTTGCCTCGAAAGCCTCGGGTACTAACCTGCACACCACGGGCTGGACCAATGACATCTCGATATTCTTTAATCAAAGACAAGATATCTGGGTCGATGTATACGGTATCGTGTGCATCAACCAAGACATGTTTTCCTGATTCAATGTTGTCGAATGCCTTCCGTAATGTCGCTCGATTCAGAAAACTGACCTGACTTGCTAACTCAATTCTCGTAACGTCGCCGCCAAGGTGATGCTCTACTACCAATCGCAATGGCCTTCGAAGATTGCTCCAGAGAATAAATATTGTGCTGACTGCAAGGCCAATCAGAATTCCAATAAGTGGATCAGTCAAAACTATGGCAAGCAAAGTAACAAGCCACGGAATGAATTGATACCTACCAGCTCGCCAGAGTTCTGCTACAACCTTCGGACTGGCCAGCTTGAGACCTGTGGCAATCAGAATTGCTGCGAGTGCTGAAAGTGGTATGAGGTTAATGGCCCGAGGAAGAAGCACAACCGCAATTGCCAGGAGAGCACCATGGAGAATCGTAGAAATCTTTGTCCGGGCACCTGCATCAATATTCACACTTGATCGAACGATTTCGCATGTCATTGGAAGCCCCCCAGCCATCCCGGAAACAATGTTTCCAATACCTTGAGCAATAAGCTCCCGGTTTGGTGATGTGCTTCGCTTCTCTCGATCAAGTCGGTCGACAGCTTCCAGTGTGAGAAGTGCCTGCAACGACCCGACTAGTGCGATGGTAAGTGCTGCAGAAGAAACCGCTGGATTTGTAATCTGACTGAAATCTGGATTCGGCAATAATCCGAAAAAACCACGAATTGTCTCTGGTAAAGGAACCTCTACTTTGTGACTCGCCGTGATAATCCATGATCCACCGAGCTGGTCGAATCCAAGGCTGCAAAGCACACCAAAGAGAACAACAACGAGCGGGGCCGGAATCCCAGTTTTCTTAAGAAAAGACACCCTACCCCAAAAGTAAATGATGGCGAGAGAGACAAAGCCAACAACAATCGCGCCTGGGTGAAGATCACTAAGAATTTGCAGAAGTTCTGAAAATGTATTTTGCTTATCCGGCTGAAAAAATGACATCTCACCTTCTGGGTCGGTGTCATGACCGAACAAGTGAGGGATCTGTTTCAGAATCAGAATGACCCCGATTGCAGAAAGCAAACCGCGGACAACACTCGAGGGTACAAACGACTTGATGAAGCCTCCACGAATAATTCCCAACACAATCTGAATCACACCTGAAAGAGCTACCGCAACTAACAATCCTTCAAACGAACCAATTGCTGCAATCTCTGCTGCCACAACTGCAGTAAGGCCGGCAGCAGGCCCAGAGATGGTAACCTGAGCGTTGCTGAGAGGGCCGACGATCAGACCTGCAACAATTCCTGCAACAATTCCTGCAAGTGGAGGCGCATTTGATGCAAGTGCAATTCCGATGCAAAGCGGTAGCGCAACAAGAAAAACGACGATTCCAGCCAGCACATCATCCCTGAGGTGACCTCCCGGGCTATTACCAGCCTCTGTCGACTGAGTACCGTTTTTCATTCTTACTTTCTTCTTACGCGTATCACGGACCAGAAAGAACAATGATGACATTCTTGACGACGTAGCACCGACATCTGGCAAATGACGTTTGAATGAAACATACTGTTTTTGCTAACAATGGCGATTAAATTGTGCGACTAAACTTGTTTTGAAGAACTGATCGGCCAGCAAAAATTGCATCGTATCGATTCGCACGTAAAGTTAATAGAAAGAATAACCAATTGACAACACGTTTGGGGGTTTCATGACAAACACACGTTTCCTGCCCGTCTGCCGACTCTCAAAACAGTCCCTTTTTGTCCTGTGCTTCATATCGTTGAGTATCCCAATGATACGAGCAGACCAATCAAAGACGAGCAAACTCGATAAAAACACTATCTATCGACTTGATCTTTTCACCGAAACACTAAAACCAAATTCAAAAGAAGACCTCAAGAAGGGTGCCGTCTACTTCCGTTACTCACAAATGTCTGGACACCATGTCTGGAGTCGCTGGAGTGAAGAACATGTTTTTGAATTTGCAATGGGCCCCGGATCCGTCCAACCAGCTTGGAGATTTGATATTCGTGAGGGAAGAGAAGATCAACTCCGTCTCCTTGAAGAACGTTCGCCCGAACTCTACAAGCGACTTATGGTACAGGGTGCTCGCCCCATGATTCAGCTTCTTGAAAATGGACGTTGGCAACTTGATATTGCATCCAACGAAGGGCGTGTTTTTGATATTGAAACGGGTGGTCGTTGGGAATGGCACGGTGGGCGTCGAGTCCGTGTCGTACATGGCGGCGGAAAAAGCTGGACATACCAAGACCACACATATCACCCGTCCTATGCAGTTCGAAGTGCCTGGTAGTAACAGCTGCCGTCGCACTCACTTTCTGCTTATCTGAGCGAATTGCTCTTCGAATTTTACTGCTTCTCGCATTGTTGCTGCATGGATTTCTGCGATCATCGCAAGGTCGTTGCAATATCCACCACCGCAGACGATCGCAACGGGTGCACAATTGGTTACAGCGGAGGTGAAGACAAGACGGTCTCGCTGCAAAAGGCCCTCTTGAGAAACACCGAGCCGACCGAGGCGATCTCCTTCATACGGATCCGCCCCAGCGATATAGAAAATAATGTCTGGTTCAAAGGTTGAAAAAGAAACCTCTAACGCTCTGTCAAGCGCAGCAAGATAAGCCTCATCTGATGTACCATCAGACAATGGAACGTCTAATGAACTTGGATATTTTCTTAACGGAAAGTTTTTTTCACCATGCAACGAAAGCGTGAAGACGGTATCATCCTTCGCAAAAATTTCAGCCGTACCGTTTCCCTGATGGACATCGCAATCGACGATTAGTACTCGTTGAACAAGTCCTCTGTCCTGCATCTCTCTTGCAGATACTGCTGTATCATTAAAAATACAAAAGCCCTCACCCCAATTCGTCCCTGCGTGATGAGTGCCGCCAGCTAGGCTCGCTGCCACACCGTCACGTAACGCAGAGGCCGCCGCATCAATCGCTGCGCCTGTACTCCGAAGTGATCGCTCAACGAGTTCCTGGCTCCATGGAAAACCGATACGCTGAATTTCGGCACGGGTAAGTGTCCCACGGAATACTCGACCCAAGTACTGAGGGCAATGCACCCGACGTAATTCCTCATCAGTGGCTGCATGCGGCTCAATGAAAGTAAATGGCGTACCCGTCGTTGCATCTAGCTCGAGACGTTGACGAAGCATCGCATACTTCTGAACAGGAAAACGGTGACCCTCCGGCAACGGAAGGGAATATCTATCGCAGGGATAAAGTCGCATTGTATGAATTACAGAAAAGGCTGCCTGATTTATCAACATGCCGTGCCTGCAAGACATGCACCAGGCGTTGGGCATCACTCAGCAAAAAAATCAAAAGCACGAGTATCATGAATTTTAGGTCACGCACATGGTTTTCTTTAAAAACTTTTCGTTTGGCATACGTTGTGCTGCTGAAGTCTCCTAGGAGAAAAATCCTAACTGGATTCAATAGCACATCGTTGGGCAACCTACACGAAAGGAGAATGCTTCTACTGTTATCTCTACTATAGGATTACGGAAGAGTTGAATCTAATTTCCTCAATTTTGGAAATGTTCTTTGAACGCATAACGTAAAGAAGAGGGGCTCGTATTAATCATCGATGCGAGCCCCTCTCATTGTTTAATGAGCGAAACAGAAACATCAACTTCCCCCTCTCCAAAATCAATTTTCAGCAGTTTTGTTAAAGCAACGCAATCTCAAGCTTGGCATACACAACCATGTTGGTGATATTTCTAGCGTCAAGAATCATAGGGAGATGTGATTCTTCACTCCTGCTCGAGTCAGCACCATCTTATTCCAGACTGCCTTTGGTGTCTGCTTGACAGCTATCTTCGAGTAATGAGTAGAATTTGGCTCGAATTCGTCTGCAATAAAAATCTTGTTGTATTCAAGCGACTGATCAATTAATGACGGCTCTTGAAAAAAAGGCATTCTGAGAGCTCTCACGAGTACAACGCTATACCAGCGATCGATATCCCACACGACAGGTTCTTGGTAACTCGCCATAATAGAATCTTCAGATAGTTCTATGTACATTTCGTTCCTTCAATTTCATCTGCCTCTATGAATCTGAGTTTTTGGCACGAGAACTGGCAGGGAATTCTCACCGCACTCGTGGTGGGCGCGACCCTGCTTGCGCTTCTGCTGGGTCGCCGTGCACCAGACATGGCCATGCTTGGTGCGGTGATCGTTTTACTAGCATCCGGAGTTCTTAGTCCTGCGGAGGCATTCTCAGGAATGAGTAACCAGGGAATGCTCACGGTTGCAGCATTGTTTGTTGTGGCTGCAGCTGTTCATCGAACAGGGGCCCTTGCTCTTGTTATTGATCGGGGGCTCGGTCGACCGCGTTCTCTCCATGAAGCCCAAGTGCGGACAATGACGATACCCGCGGTTCTCTCCGGTTTTATGAACAACACCCCAGTGGTTGCCTTAATGGTACCTGCAGTACGAACATGGGCTCACAAACACCAATTAAGTATTTCCAAAATCTTGATGCCCATGAATGATGCCGTCGTGCTTGGTGGTCTATGCACCCTCATTGGCACAAGTACGAATATTGTTGTCAGTGGCTTGCTCAACGAAAAAACAGGCAGGTCACTCGGCATGTTTGATATCACATGGCTTGGTGTGCCTCTCTTGATTGTTGGCTTTGCGTATATTTTAGTCGCCAGCAAAAGCCAATGGCTTCTTAAAGATCGCAGGCCTGCTGTAAGTGCGGGTGACGATCCTCGAGAATACTCACTTGAGATGGTTGTTGAATCCGGTAGTCCCCTTGCCGGAAGAACAATTGAACAAGCTGGTCTTCGTGGACTCCACGGCCTATTTCTTATGGAAGTCGATCGTGCTGGTCATGTCCGTGCGGCAGTTGAACCAACAGAACGACTCGAAGAAGGAGATCGGCTTGTTTTCGTCGGTGTAGTCGACTCAGTCGTAGAACTACAGAAGATACGTGGACTTCGGCCGGCTACAGACCAAGTATTTCAATTAGATGGACCACGATCTGAACGTACCCTCTTGGAAGCTGTTGTTTCCAACACGTGCCCTCTTGTTGGCCGGACAATTCGTGAAGGGCAATTTCGGTCGACATATGATGCTGTCATTATAGCAGTCGCTCGAAACGGAGAACGCTTAAGGAAAAAAATTGGAGATATCATTCTTCAACCGGGCGACACATTGCTCCTCGAGGCAAGCCCGCGATTTCTGAAACGACAAAAGACAAACCGTGACTTTTATCTTGTCAGTGAAGTAAAAGGAGCAAAGCCACCTCGGCACGACCTTGCTTGGATCGCATGCACCATCTTGGTAGCCATGGTACTGGCGGCAACATTAGAACTTGTTCCTATGGTTGCAGCAGCACTTGTTGCAGCCGCTGCCATGGTCGCAACAGGTTGCATTGGGCCAAATGAAGCAAGAAAATCTATCGAATGGGAAACCCTACTCCTTATCGCCGCTAGTTTCGGGCTTGCCCAAGCTATTGAAAAAACTGGGCTCGATGAACTCCTTGCCCAAAGCACCATCGGAGCTGCTGGCGATCGGCCACACCTTGTCTTGGCAGCAATTTATTTCGTAACGATGCTGTTTACTGAAACGATGAGTAACAACGCTGCGGCTGTGCTTATTTTTCCAATCGCATGGCAAACCGCTACTGATCTCGGCCTCAATCCAATGCCATTTATTATGGCAATTACAGTCGCCGCGAGTTGTGGATTCGCCAGTCCTCTCGGTTACCAGACAAATCTCATGGTGTATGGGCCGGGTGGCTACAAATTCAGTGATTACCTTCGTTTCGGTGGGCCATTAAACTTAATTGTTATGGCTATCACCATTATTTTAGCCCCTTTAATCTGGCCTTTCTAAGAAGCATGCCACATGGCCTAGAGCCGCTAAAGCATCGACGACATGCTCAAGAAACAAGGTCCTCCCCAAAACATCATTGACTCAATCGCTCTGTTTCGCCCTGCGATCGCAAAGCCTGCACAACGTTGATGCAGCCCCTGTCATTCAAGAAATGCGACCAAAAGTGAAATGCCGTAGCGGACTAATCGTTACGACCGAACAAAACCGTCTTTTGTCATTTCTTTGTGATAGTCTGATGTCTTTCGTTCCTTTCTTTCAGACTGTCCGGGACGTAGTCTAAACGATTGCAAACGTTTGTTTTCCAAACGCCACCTCCATCCTGTTGAGACGGATGAGCGAAATACTCTTTCACTACTACCGTGTTAATCCAACGACCTGGTTTTACCTTGCGTCGCTTCTTTCGATTGCAGTTTTTTTCAAATTCAATCGAGCTTTGAGTATTCGTAATGTTGATCTTGCCGGCCTGATTCTTTTCGCGCCAGGCCTTCTGGCTGTTGAATACGGTGGCTTTAAAGCCAACATTGATGCACAACAACTTGGCTACGTATGGCTGTTTGTAGTCACCGGCTTATTTATTATCCGTATGCTCTGTGACTCACTCATGGTCCGAAGACCTATGCTTGAGCCCAACCTTAACAGTGGTGGTCTCATTTTTCTTGGGATATCACTCCTTGTTTTCCTTTTGGCAAATGTTCTCACCACGCGACCAGAAAGAGACGACCTTGCAGCAGCTACAACTGCAGCCAGACTCGAGACGGGTGATGCCGAGGTAAATGCCGATCAACTAGCCAGACTTGGGCCTGGATATCCACTCCTATTTCTTCTTCCGCATATCTCAACTCAACGCGTTTTCTCCTCCGAGGCAGTTTCCTCGGCAGGTGAAAAAACGAAAGAACCACTCCCACGGGTCGTTCACGAAACAACTGCTCGAGCTATGGCTATCATTTCTCAACTACTGATCGTCAGTGGGATGATTTTCGTTGGATGGCGACACTTTGAAAATACAAGACTCGGTATTGCTGCTGCGGTTCTTTATCTCCTTCTACCGTACACAGCTATGATGACCGGAAGGGTTGACCATGCCTTACCCGGCGCATTAATTGTGTGGGCGATCGGAGCATATCGGAGACCAGTGATAGCAGGAGGTCTCATAGGGCTTGCTATTGGCATAATCTATTACCCGGTATTTCTACTTCCCCTGTGGTGCAGTTTTTATTGGGAGCGCGGAGTCCGTCGGTTTGCCACTGGTGTTGCTGCTGCCTTAGCAGCTCTTGTGATTGGACTCTGGTTCACCTCACCAACAATCGCAATATTTGCTGGCCAATTGCGCCAGATGTTTGGTTGGATATTTCCAAGCAGTGTAAGCCTCGAGGGGTTTTGGGCGTTCCCTTCCTATGACCCTGTTTTTCGGCTTCCTGTACTCGCCGGCTTCTTAGTGATGATGGCAACTATGGCTATCTGGCCTTCACCAAAACACCTGGGCACACTCATGAGTTGCTCCGCCGCGATTCTCCTTGGAAGCCAGTTCTGGAAAGCACATAACGGCGGCCTTTTCTTAGCGTGGTTTCTCCCAATCCTTCTGCTCGTGATATTCCGACCAAATCTTGAAAACCGTGTCGCGCTGAAGGCATTGGACACTGATTGGTTCATTCGTCGCCGGAAACAAAGGCGCTCAATAGATGCAGGATAGTTTTTGTTTACATGTCTCGACGTATATCAACAGTTGTTGAAACACCTTGATTCAAAAACCAGAGATGCCAGCGAGATTGATCCCAGCCATAGTTGACATTCGTCAGCGTTGTCAAAGCTTCAAGCACGTGTGCATTCTGTAACGACACTGCTTTCGTTTTCTGATTGCCTCCAAGCGCAAGGCCACCACCTGTTGGTGAAAATGTAACTGATGTTTTCCCTCCTGATTCTGAACTAGGGGAAACGACGTACTGAGTAATCAAAGCATTGATTAAGGGCTGAATAGCAGACTCATCACCTAGTATTTTCAATGCAAATGCAGCACGGTTGATGCGATGACTGTCGGTTCCTCTGAGTGCAGCAACGAGTGGCGGCACAACCTGTATGGAGTCTTTGTCCTTCAGTTGCTCGATGGCACTCCAACGCACCTCCGAATCAGAATGATTGAGAATCAGAGACAATAATGCTCCAACTGCGTCTGTTGAAGCTATATTTCCCAGGGCTTCAACATAGAGGAGTCGAACACGAGGAACAGGATCGGTATTGATGGCAGTTATGAGCGATCCTATCGAAAAAGGATCATTTGTTCGACGGATCTCCTCAGCAACGCGATCACTGACTTCTGGTTCATCAAGTTCTCGCCGCAACCTTTCCAGACGTTGCCGGGCCTCAACTCTGCTCTTTGTTGCAGCTTCTGCCTGCTTCAACAGATTAATTTCCTGCTGAGTTCTCCACGACCCTCTATAGCGGTGATAGCCATGAGACTCCATACGTTGTGTATGCGTACTGGTTGAGTCCGCGACGCCACGATTTGGAAAAGCCAAGGCTCCAACCACCATCGCAGCAGCACAGATAGATCGCATTGTGTGTCCCCAGTAACTTAAATTTTGCTGGCAGCGTCTTGAATCATTCCGACATAAACTGAAAAAACCCTGAAAATCACAAGTATCACGAGGCCCGCGACAAAAAGCCAGACGCCACCGCCTGCCGCTTTTGCTGCAGCCTCGAACCCTTTTCTTGAATTATCGGCAAATTGATCACTCAGTCTTCCAAGAACCTCTGAAACTGTTCCAGATTCTTCGCCAACCGCCAAACCTTCGACCAATGCTGGTGGAAAACGATGCGTCGCGTGGAGTGCTTCGGTAAGGGTATCTCCAGAAAGTAGCCTTTCATTTACCCAGTGGGGGTCAATTGCCAGACCTGGAGCTACCGAACCACCGAGTGAAACAAGCTTGCCTGCATCAAGTCCGGCACCTGCGGCCAACGATGCAGCCTGACTCCAGGCAGCTGCTTCGCCATCTCGAGCAGCTGGTCCAATGAGTGGTAGCCGAGTAATGAATCCACGAATCAAACCATGTGATCTCCACCCAATAAGGACGAATCGAAAGACAAATATCAAAATACCGCACAGTAAAAAAAGGAGGACTCCATACATTTTGAGTCCTGACATGCCAACAAGACCAAGACCAATGAAATCGAGTGATTTTCCTCTCTCCAGTTCAATCATCCCACTGATGAGAATAAGCAGCCCAACAACTAATAGCGCGAGTACGAACTGAACTCCCGGCAGGATGAGACTCGAACGAAGATGCGATGTAGTTTCTACTCTATGATTGATTACGCGAGATAACTCTTTCAGCGTTTCAGCATCTTTCCCTGTTTGATCACCGACAGCTACCATTCCAACCACCAGCGGAGGAAATAGTCCTGTGTGAGCAAGCGCATCAGAAAGCATCTCTCCCTTATCAATTATCCGTGTTCCCAGAGATAGCTGTGGTCGCCAACGAGCAGGCATTCGCTTGACTTCACTTGCCCAGGCTTTCCGTAAATCAACACCTACTCGAAGCGTTATCGCCAATCGTCCAAGTAAATCTGCCTGTAACCGAGCCGGCAGCTGTCGGCTCACGAGGCGTCTTGTCGCGTTTTGTGGTAACTCACGCATGCTTTATTCTCGCCTGAAGGGGTTAGAATATCGACAAACAGACACTCCCTGCTCACAAGGAGGTGCACATCTGGTAAAACTCGGAGGGTGTTTACTGAGTAAATGAATTACTGCCCCTACGACATTTTTGCACAAATCTACATTTCATTATGACTGCCCAATGGGACACGGTCACGATCGTTGGAGTTGGCCTTATCGGAGGATCAGCTGGTCTTGCTCTCGCCAAACGAGGAGCCGCAAAAAAAATCATAGGTGTCGGTCGGTCGGACAGTTCCTTAGAAGCTGCTAAAGAACTCGGTGCCATCAGCGAAGGTACCACAAACATTCGCGAGGGTGTGGCAGATGCTGACTTCGTTCTGGTAGCGACTCGGGTGAGTGTTATTGGAAATCAACTGGAAGAAATAGACACATGTGTTCGCCCTGGCACACCTATCACAGATGCTGGCAGCACAAAACAGTCAATTGTTGACCGCTGGGAGCAAAGCCGATCTTCTCGCAAAGGTCGATTTGTTGGGAGCCATCCTCTTGCAGGAAGTCACAAACGTGGCCCACAAGCGGCAGACCCTGCCCTTTTTGAAGATAAACTGACCGTTCTTACTCCAGTAGAATCTACTCCGCAATCAGATACTCAATCCATCTCTGCTTTTTGGCAACTGATTGGTGCTCAGGTGTGCCACCTTTCACCGTCTGAACATGACCGGCTCCTTGCCTCTGCGAGCCATGCACCTCATATTGTTGCTGCTGCACTGGCTGCGGCAACACCTCGTGAAGCCCATCGTTTCACTGCTGGAGGCTGGCGAGACACCACCCGCATAGCAGCTGGTGACCCTGACCTGTGGGCTGACATATTGCTCGATAACGCCAAGGCTGTCACCGCACAAATAGAAAACTTCTCACAGGTATCTGATCAATTGCAGCACGCAATCGAAGAAGGCGACCGACCCACACTCATCAAATTATTAACTCTCGCTAAGGAAAGCCGTGATGCTCTGGGAAGTTGATGTACACCTCCGTCAGAATGATACTACTGCTCAAGACCTCGTTACTGCTGCAAACGAACTCGGTTTCGATATTCACGCAGCTCATGCCGCTACTGGTTGGCTCATTGAGGGAGACATGGACCTCGACGAGGTTCGAAGAATAGGGAAACGGCTCTTTACAGATCCGGTAACGGAAGTCTGTAGGGTGGCAAAAGTCGGAGAAGCAGAATTGGTTTCAACGCCCCCCGGCGCACAAGAGACTGATAATCTCATTTTCCATGTTCTCCCCAAACCGGGTGTGACTGATCCCGCCGCAGAAAGTGCCAAAGAAGCGATGGCACTGCTTGGAGTCAATGCAACGGCAGTTCGCAGTCTTAAGAAATACTGGGTGCCCACGGAATGCATGACATCAGAACAAATTGCAGAAACTGCCTGGAAACGACTTGCCAGCGAAGCCATTCATGAAGTTGTTATCGGCCCACTAACGCTTTCCCGGCTGAGTGGCGGCAGCAGGTGGGAACTGAAGCGAGAGCAAGTGCAACTCAATGGACTGAATGATTCTGAACTTGAAGAATTAAGTCGCCGACAGTGCCTTGCTCTCACAGCAAAAGAATTGCATGCGGTGCGTGAACACTTCAATGGCCTTGGCCGAGAACCGTTCGAGATAGAACTCGAAACAATCGCCCAGACATGGAGTGAGCATTGTTGCCACAAAACTCTTGGGAGTCCCGTAGACCATATTGGACCTGATGGTGAGTTTCGATATGACAACTTACTCAAAGAAACGGTTTTTGCATCAACCGAAACCATCCGAGAGCAGCTTGGGCCAGACGACTGGTGTGTCAGTGTCTTTCGAGATAATTCCGGAGTTGTTCGCTTTGATGGTGACCACGATATCTGCGTCAAAGTCGAAACTCATAATCATCCTTCCGCTATTGAACCATACGGAGGTGCTGCGACTGGTCTTGGTGGCGTAATCCGGGATGTGCTTGGCACCGGACATGGTGCAAAGCCACTTGCAAATCTAGATGTCTTCTGCGTGGCCCCGTTGGACACACCCGCGAAAACAATTCCACCTGGGATTATTCCCCCAAAAAAATTACTCCATGGAGTTGTTGCCGGTGTACGAGATTACGGCAATCGAATGGGCATCCCAACCATTGCTGGGGCAGTCGCATTTCATCCTGGGTACCTAGGAAATCCCCTCGTTTTCTGCGGTACAGTAGGACTCATGCCCCGTGATTCTGCGGATGGCCGTGTTGAACCCGGTGATCTCGTGGTTGTTGCCGGTGGCAGAACAGGCCGTGACGGCATTCACGGCGCAACGTTCTCCAGCATTGAGCTTTCAAGTGAAAGTGAAAACCAATCGGGAGGATCAGTTCAGATCGGTCATGCTATTCACGAAAAAACGGTCACCGATTTCGTATTAGCTGCATCTGAAGAACATCTTTTTCATGCCATTACAGATTGTGGCGCAGGAGGGTTGTCGAGTGCCGTCGGGGAAATGGGAGCTGAACTAGGTGCTGAGGTAGATCTGGAAAAGGTACCCTTGAAGTATGATGGTCTTTCAGCCACCGAGGTGTGGATTTCGGAAGCGCAGGAGCGAATGGTGCTTGCCGTTTCTCCTTCAGAATGGCCACGTCTTGCAGAAGTTGCCCGACTCGAAGGCGTTGAAGCAACACCTATCGGCACATTTACTGGAAACGGTCAACTGGCCCTTCGGTGGAACGGTGAACATGTTGGTGACCTCAATTGTCATTTTCTTCATGAGGGCCGGCCACGAGAGCGGCTCCAATCCAAATTTACACCGCCACAGAACCTTCCTGTTCGCTGGTCACTCGATGATGAAAACTTTGAAACTGTACTACTTGAACTACTTCGGTCCGAAGATGTAGCCAGTAAGGAATGGATCATTCGGCAGTACGATCATGAAGTTCAAGGAAAAAGTGTTCTCAAGCCATTACTGGGACCAATGGGTGGACCGGCTGACGCTACGGTGATACGCGGAGTGTTGGGCCGACCAAGAGGCATCCTGATAGGCATCGGTCTCCGGCATCACCTTGGAACCATCAATCCATTTGAGATGGCTGTTGGAGGGATTGTGGAAGCTGTTTCGAACTGCATAGCATCCGGAGCTGATCCAGAGCGAATTGCGTTGCTTGATAATTTTTGCTGGGGTGACTGCCGACGACCAGATTCACTTGGAACACTCGTAGAAGCATGTCGTGGTTGCTATGAAGCAGCAGTGACGCTCAGAGCTCCATTCGTAAGTGGTAAAGACAGCCTCAACAATGTCTTCACGTGGAAAGACGATGCAGGCGTCATCAAAGAGCAATCAATACCACCTACTTTACTTGCCACAGCAATTGGTCAGATAAATGATGTGAGTCTGTGCGTTTCATCAGATCTTAAACGAGCGAGCAATCGGATTGCTATTGTTGGGGTTTCAACAACAGAACTTGGTGGCAGTCAACTTGCCGTTATTCGCCGAATAACGGGAGGTGATATCCCCAAAGTAGACTTCAAAAACTGCCAGGAAGCTTTCAAAAGCATCTACGATCTAAACCAGCAGCGACTCCTTGCGTCGTGTCACGATCTATCCGACGGAGGGCTTGGAGTAGCGCTCGCTGAAATGGCTATTGGCGGTGGTTTAGGCGCCGACATCAACCTGGCAAAGGTACCACTCCGTGATACTGGCAACCTGGCACAACACGACGACATCATGAGTTTACTATGCGTTGCCTGTGCTGAAACTCCAGGGCGATTTTTAATAGAAGTCAAAGAAGAGGATGCCACAGAAGTGGACCAAATACTGCGCGGGAGTACGTGGTCGTGGATTGGCCATGTCACCGACGACAACTTACTTACAATTCGCTGCGGTGAAAATTCGGTTGTCACCCAAACATTGATTCACAAACTTGCAACTGCCTGGCGAGAGCCAAGTACTGCTCAAACACACGGCAAGTCCTAAGGAAAATTTGTATGCTTTCCCCTCGTGCTCTCATTCTTCGTGGCCCTGGTACGAATTGTGACCAAGAAACCGCTTACGCCTTCGAGCGTGCCGGCGGTCACACAAAACGCATACACGTTCAGGCACTCGCCCAGTCCCCTTCTCTTCTCGATGATTTCCAGATTTTCTGTATCCCTGGTGGCTTTTCGTATGGTGATGATATCGCCAGCGGACGAATCCTCGCACTTGAATTGACCGTACGTCTTGGTGATACACTCCGTCGTTTTCACGAGAGGGGGGGGCTTGTTCTCGGAATTTGCAACGGCTTCCAAGTACTCTTGCAAACGGGACTGCTCGCCCCCGATTGTAGATCTGGCCACCGAACTGCCACGCTTGCACGGAATGCCTCCGGGAGATTTGTTGACTGTTGGGTGCAATTACAAGCCATCCCAGGAAACTGTGTCTTTCTTCGTGGCCTGGAACATTTTGAATTACCTGTTGCCCATGCCGAGGGACGATTCACCACTGCAGACAAAACATCTCTCCAACAACTCGACGCAGGTGGCCAATTCGTGCTTCGCTATGCCAACAACAGAGATGGACAGCAGACCAACCCAAATGGCTCGGAGCAAAACATAGCTGGCATGTGCGATGCAACAGGCCGAATCTTCGGCCTTATGCCACACCCAGAACGCTTCATTGAAGCGACACAGCACCCCGCCTGGGCAGGCCGACTTGACCCTCATGCTGATGGTGCTGGCTTAACATTTTTCCGCAATGCCCTGCGTGTAATAGGAAAAGATTTAGGTTGACCTCGAACATCTATTCTTCCTACTCTCTTCTCCCCAACTGTTCCCTTTCCTCAATCTCTTGCTGTCGGGCACGTCATGGATACTCGGAGTCACACTTCCGTTGTCTATCTACAAACTCTGACCACTTTCGTATTGATATTTTTGGTGACCAGTGGTTGCCAAACACCGTTTGTCAATAGTTTTCTGACAACAGTATCAACTGAAGATCTTGAGGAGCAGTTCAGTGGCGTTTCGGATTTGTCGGTTTCCAGCAGCCATCTTGAAACTATTCCTCTCGAGTTCACCTTCTTACGCTATGCTGAAGAAGATATCGAACTAGGTGATGAGCTATGGAACATTATTGATGAACAATGTTTACCAACAAGCCTTCGCCATCGGCTCAATGGAAATGGCATACGTGCTGGTGTCATTCGTGGCGACATTCCCGCCGCACTAGCTAAACGATTTTCTAGTACCTTTGACACTACTCAGGGTGAGGCTGACGACAGCCCTCTAGCGGCTGACAGAACAGTTGTAAAACGCGTGATTCAAACACTTCCTGGTCGTACAAATGAAATTGTTTCAACTCCACGACTTGCAGAATTAATCCTCTTAGAACATGACAGTCGGTCAACTGTCGATACTGTGTCGGGGCAAACCTACAGAGATGCTAGCGCAATATTTGACGTCCGTGCGACTCCATCCGCTGATGGAGGAATTGAGATTAAACTCATACCGCTCATTCGGCACGGGCCTATTGAACGCAACTGGACTGGAGATGACGGCGCCTTTCGTCTTGAAGCCGGCCAACGTAAAACCGTTATGAATAAGCTGGAATTAAAACTACACCTGCCGGCGGATGGCACACTTGTTCTTTCATCTGTTGGCCCTCCCTCTTCCGGATTGGGTGACGCTTTCTTTCGTGACCCTCAAGGTCGACATGAAGGACGCAGACTCCTAGCCATACGATCGATGACAAGAACAGTTGACCCAATGTTCTCTGAAGGTTCGGTGATCCATTCTCGAGACTGACAAAATGGGTAATTCTGGAGGTCCAACGGGCTTTCTTTTTGGTGAATTGGTTCGAACGTGACATTTATGCCGATACCAATTTCGTAGGTAGTTCTCATTTCGTCAGTCAAAGACCCATATGAGAACCGTCTCTCTGACTGTCACTGAATTTCAAGAGTTCTGGTGAACAAGAACTCTTTCGGCTCACAAGGCAAAGTAATGAGTAGCAACGGCCCAAAAAAATCCAAGACTACAACGCTGCAACGACCTAAAGCGAGTACCGTTTTTGCTGCTGCTTTTCTTGCCGGTGCAGCTGCTGCAGTTGGTGTGAATCGTGCTTTGGATGTCCACATGGCTCAAAACGTACCTCAGGTAGAAAGTGAATCGATTTTTGTTGCTCTTCGATCACTGCCTAAAGGTTCGCCTGTCACGATCTATGACGTAGCCCTCCGTGATTGGCCAGTCGCCATGCTTCCGGCAACTGCATTACGGTCTGACTCAACGTTTGACGGAGTCGTGCTTCGCCACCCACTCCGTGAGGGCCAGCCTATTCTTTCTCTTCAAATTGCCAAAGTTTCTCCTGAACCACAGCATCAAATTGCAGCTTTAACGCAAGCAACACAAAGAATAAATCAACCGCAAAGAACATCTGCTCCCGCTTTTATCCCCTATCATGCCGCGCCGCCAATACCAGCGACACTAGCATCTACCCAAAAGCCGATGGCAGAGCATGCTGCAAAAGATTTTAAGTCACAGGTTCCGGCAACGAAACAATCAGAGCCTGACAGTGAACCGAAGGTTGAAGAAAATACTCCTGTTGAGGAATTTGTATCAGTCGAATCGACTCCGGTCCCAGTACAATCGAACAAGGTTCAAGGTACCCTTCCTGCCCCGGTTCAAAAACAAGAACGTGATACTACAGGAGATGATCTTGCACTCACAGAATCACCAGTTGCAAATGAACCGGACCACACAGAGCCACTCCGTCGAGAGGTTCCATCTGCATCCGAAGACATAGCCATGAAATCGGCTGATATGGTCGAAGAGAACGGCAACGAGATTGAAAACCCAGAAAAAAATACTCTTGTTGAAACGAAAAAAGAGCAACATGCTTCAACATCCAGCATAGAGTCTGACAACAATTCCTTAACGCAAACGGCTGAGATTCCTGATGGAAAGGTTACAGTCACAGCAACCGAAGGAAACTCTCTTTTAGTAACAACTGGGGAAGAAAATCCTGTCAAGCAAGAATCCGCACCCGAGCAGGCACTCGCAACGACGACTGATACTACTGTCTCTCAACAAACGGATATGGTTTCAGCAAGTACCAATAATGAGAATTCTTTAGACACCGACACAACTCCTTCGAAGAACCCTACTCTGGCTCCACCATCGGTTGAACCTGTAGATATAACACAGTCAATTTTAGCCGAAGCAGAAACGCGAAAGACCGCCCCGCAAGAAGCCCCCCAAGAGACTTCTGTTGCCGCCCTACCACCAAAGCGTGCACCAACAGTTGCACCAGATACATCTACTGAGGGAGGGTCGGCAACAACAAAGGCAAGCCCACAGACAATGAGATACCTCGTTGTTCCAGAGCGGATCGCAGTTCAGGTTGATCATGCTTTCACTAGCCCACAACAAGTGGCACCACCTACTCGTTCAGCCAAAACAGCAACTCCTGCCCAAGGTAATAATGTTCAGCCACTTCCAAAGACAACGGCGGCACGAACAAGATCATCTCAACAGACTGTTCTTAAAAATCGCCAGGCACCAAATGCAACGCCTCCACTGCGGGCCACAGCAGGAAATCCGCCACGCCCGCAACGGAACTCAAATAGAGAAGGTTCGAGCCAGATTGCAGCTCGTGAATCCAACAACGAGACTTCAAAAGAGCCCACACTTCGATCATTTTTTCCAAACATTTCAGCTGGATTGAGTGCTATGGGGCAAGAGTGGCGGGAATTACGATATGGCACAGAAACACCCGAAGAGACTCCAAATAGCAGGCAGGCAAAGCAGAATGGGCCAAGTCAGCAGCGATCTGCTTCACGCCCTCAACAATCAAGGTAAACGTGTAAGCTATCTTTCATCAGGATGAACGGACAAGTCCGGAAATACCGATGAGCCCACACGCAGCTCCAACTCCGCTCAGGAGTAGCAGCACCCAGGAAGCCCCCTGCTTTAAATACGTCCGCTGAGCGTATTGTTTTTCAACAATCCATTGGGGGCGCTCCACTGTTGCTTTGGAAAAATGGTTTTTCCACGCATCGTAAATCTCAGCGTTCGTTTTCTGCATCATTTGCTTACGAATGGCCGCGGCTTGGACTGGCGATTGAGTCGGTAAACGAAGCCATGCACCAGCTGCCATAAATAGGACACAACCTACAAAGCCAAGAAGAACAAGGCCCTTCGAGCTATTCCACGCCGGGCGACCACCGACCTCAGGTTCTTCGACCAGTGGAAGCCTTGATAATTCGCCAAATTTAGGTACCGCAAGGCGATTACCACACCCACTACATACAATCGCCCCACCAGCTTGCCCAGCACGAACGGGCACCATTTCGCCACAATGACAGGTTAATTGATATTCTTTCACGGTCGAGAAACCTTTGAATTCGCCCGAAGATTCACCACTGCCCTACTGTTTTACCATCGCGCGTCTCACGACCGCTACTTTGTGCGCGGTTTGCCATGAGAAAAACTCGCTTTTCAACCTTCGGGACTGCATAATCAGTTGTCTATGGTGTCAATCAGACCTCGAAAAACCTGTCTTGGCAACCCTTCAGTTCCCTTATTCGAGAGCACTGAGAGGTTTGCCAGAAAGATAAATCAGCCTTCGAGCGACAACACTTTGAACGAACCACTTCCCTCCAGATCTTGTTTGGACGCTTGATTTAGCCGTGAAACTGCCTTTCTTTTGCCCCATCCACCCAACTCTTCCAATCTCCAGAAAATTGAGTTTTTTTCACCACTGGACTTGTCCGCTACTTGAATCACACTGTCCACCACGCGAATGATGTTCAGGGAAGGTCAAAGCAAAAGACACTCCCACCGGATAATGCGATCAAACCCACGCTCAATACGACAAAATGTTCCCTGCAAGATTCCTAATTTTGACCTTACTACACCACTATTTATCTCCCTCCGATTGTTGTTCCTTTCACCGTTTTATTCCCATTAGCCCACTCATTCCATCCGTTTCTTGAGCTACCGTCTGGTATCTCGTGAAATGACAACTAGGATTTGGTTACCTTCCGTTTTTCAGTTGTTGGAAATTTAAGGAGTTCTGACTTGTACGATTCCCTCTTGGACGAACTTGAAGATGATGTTGTTGCCCGCCCCAGAGAGGTTGAGGAACTTGGCGATAAGGTTGCTGAGGCTGAAGAAGCAGAAGCAATACTTGACCATGGTACTGCAGAATCGGATTTGAGTACTCCTGACGATGGCAACCAAATTGGCGCTGCCGGCCAACCCTCTTCAACAGCCAAAGTTAGTGGAGCAGTGGATGAAAATGAGGCCGAGGATGCACTTGCAGAACAAATAGAAAATTGGTCAGACGATCCAGTTCGTATGTACCTGACACAAATGGGTGAGATCCCTCTTCTTACCAGAGCTCAGGAAATCTATCTCGCTCGACAAATTGAAACAACTCGGGCACAGTTTCGTGCAAAACTTTTGGAATGCGAATATGTCTGCCTGAATGCCTACAAGGTGCTAAGTCGTGTCCACAAGGGTGAACTTCCTTTTGATCGCACTGTACAAGTTTCGGTAACTGATCGTTTGGAGAAGGAGCAAATCCTTGGACGTCTCCCGCATAACCTTCAGACTCTTGAAGTATTGATTGGTCAGAATAAAGCCGATTACCGCATAGCACTTTCAAAACGTGCCCGAACAACTGAACGACGGAAAGCATGGGGTCGATTAGGACGTCGACGCAAACGATGTGTTCGTTTGATTGAAGAACTCGGCCTGCGTACCCAACGTATAGAGACCATGATTCCAACTCTCAACGGATTCATTCGTCGTCTGAGAGAACTCAAAATCAAGATAGATGCCCACAAAAGAACGAAACAGCCAGCATCGAATAGGCAAAACATCGTTGATGAATATCGAGCAATTCTTAAAGCATGCCAGGAAACACCACGTAGCCTGAAGCGACGCATGAAGGAGATAAATGAGATATTTGCTCGCTACCAACGTGCGAAAAGAGGGCTTTCCGAAGGAAATCTGCGACTTGTTGTATCCATAGCCAAAAAATATCGGAATCGTGGCCTTTCGTTTCTTGACCTAATTCAGGAAGGAAATGCTGGCTTAATGCGTGCCGTTGATAAGTTTGAATATCGGCGTGGATTTAAGTTCTGCACATATGCCACCTGGTGGATCCGACAGGCAATTACAAGGGCAGTCGCGGACCAGAGCCGTACTATTCGAATTCCTGTCCACATGGTTGAAACGATGAGCCGCGTCCGAAATGTGGCTCGTCAACTTCTGCAGGAGTATGGTCGCGAACCAACCATTGAGGAAATAGCCGCTCGGGCCGGAACACCGGTTGATGAGACTCGTCGTGTAACAGCAATGAGTCGTTACCCGATCAGTCTGGACCGCCCTGTTGGTAACAGTGAAGACAGTCACTTCGGTGACCTGCTTCCTGACACTGGGGCAGAGAATCCCGCTGTTGGCGCTGCTCAGGAAATGCTTCGTAATCGCATCTCAAAAGTCCTCAAAAGCCTTTCGTATCGTGAGCGAGAAATCATTAAGCTTCGATACGGCCTCGGTGATGGCTATAGCTACACACTCGAAGAAGTTGGTCATATCTTCAAGGTAACACGAGAGCGTATCCGACAGATCGAAGCAAAGGCAGTTCGCAAACTTCAAGCACCTGCTCGAAGCGAAGAACTCTCGGGCTTCATAGACTAAAAATCAGCCAGATGACGAATGTCTGATCGACGTTCAAAATAAGATGCGTCACCGTTTGTCTCAGTAGGGGCTTCAGCCGTGAAGGTTGTACGCTGAGATTTGCAGGGTACGTTATAACGGCATAACCGGATACCACGATGGAGTTTTTAATGTTTCGCATACTTGCTGCCTTCTCATTCGCTATCGCTACCGCGCTTGGGCTCGCTGCTGAGCCTACTATTTCATTTCCAAAAACGACGATCGACATCGGCATGGTGGTGAGCAACCTTGATACCTCTGTTGCATTTTATACTGAGGGCATCGGCTTTCAGCAGGCAAAGGGTTTTCAGGTAGATTCTGAACTTGCCAATGCTGCCGGTCTCACTGACAACAAACCGCTCGATGTTCGAGTACTTGTTTTGGGAAATGATAAAGCAGCAACAAAGCTAAAACTGATGCAGATCGCTGGAACAGCGCCACCATCCGGTGACACTGCCTTTATTCACTCTCACACTGGATTTCGCTATTTGACAATCATTGTTGCAGACACGTCGGCATTACTCAGTCGTCTGAAGAAGCTTGGCGTAGAACCTCTTGCAAATTCTCCCGTCACCCTTCCTGAGCATCTTGTTCCCGGAATGTCACTGACGTGCGTGAAAGACCCCGATGGGAACATTGTTGAACTCATAGGTCCAACACCTGAGTGATAACGAATCTTGTTATCGTGCTGGAATAATTTCAGCACGTTCGAGCCAAACAAGAACCTGTTGGGCGAGTACCTGCGGATTGTGCACAGCAGATTCAACAGTAATTTCTGCCTTTTCAGGCTCTTCATAAGGGTCATCAATACCTGTGAACCCACTAATTTCACCAGCACGAGCTTTTTTATAGAGCCCTTTTGGATCTCGACTCTCGCAGATGTCTAAGGGTGCTTTGACATATACCTCGACAAAATCTGCCTCTGGCAACATTTTCCGTACTGCTTCACGATCACTACGATAGGGGCTAATAAATGCCGTGAGCGTAATGATTCCAGCCTGAGTAAAGAGTTCTGCAACTGCCCCGACCCGACGAATATTCTCCTTGCGATCTTCTGACCCAAAGCCAAGGCCAAATCGCTTTGCGAAAGGCTGACCGTGAATTGTTTCAAGCAGACTGGGAGATGCGTTCAGACCATGTCGCACATTGTCTCCGTCGAGAATAAAACTCCGATGTCCGCGGGCATGCAACAACTTATCAACTTCGTTAGCAAGGGTACTTTTTCCAGATCCTGATAAGCCGGTAAACCAAATAACACAGCCCCGGTGGCCTGCACTACGTTCACGTTGATCTCGACTGATTGTGGCTGCATGCCATCGAACATCAACCTCTTCGGTAACATGATCCTGTTTGCCGCTAGGGCCTTCAACTGGTTTACTCAATCTATGTCCTCACCTGCTATCTCAATGTATCTGCTGAAATTGGCTACTTACCAGCCTCCCAGCACGACAACTTTCCGAAATTGACCTGCCGATCCATCTGGTTTTATCCGTTCGATAACCACAGATATTTCTTCACCTGGTTTGTGTTCACCAATAATGCGTGTACAGGCTCCAAAGTCACTGATTGCAGTTCCATTGATTTCTGTAATGACATCTTGCGGCAACAATCCTGCTTTCTCTGCTGAAGAACCTGGCTGAATGCCTGCAATGACGCACTGGCCCTGCAAAGGCATTCCGGCAATACCTAACTTACCACCTTTTCGGATATCGATTTCAGTCTCTTGAAGCCGTTGCTTTAGTTGCCTAATCGCAGCGTCTGAAAGACCAACACCATATAAATCGAGACGCTCGATACCTCGTAATCTCCCAAGGGTTACGGCATCTCTCTCCGTAAGTTGAAGGCCAAATAAACTGACGTGAACAACTTTTTGAAGTCGTGTCACCAATTTCAATGAGCGACTGTCGCCCTTCCAGTCTTCGGCAATTTCTAATCGCAATCCGGAAAGACCCGTGTCACTAAATATTGCCCCGAGCTCCTCAAGTTTTTTTCGCGCCGAAACAGCTTGAGCTGCATCAAAAAAATCAAGAGCTACTTCTGCCTGTTGAGCCACCGCCAGGCTCCCTTGTTCTGCGATCGACTCAAGAGCAGCTTCGGCTTTATTCGACAACTCAGAATCATCCTGTCGAAGCATTGCTCGAAGAGCATCGACTGCTCGTGCAGCAACCTCAGAGTCATTTCCTCGAGCGGCATGGACTAACTGATCGACAGCGATTACACCCATTAAGGCGAGCTGCCTTGAAGCAGACTCTCGGTCTGCATATTGATTTGCACCAAGTTGAGCGATTGCTCGCGACACACGTTCATCTTGTTCAGCACCGTCAACCACTTGCAGAACCAGTACTGTCAACAAAATAAGTACGATTTGGGGAGCTAATCGATACATGCAATCGTTCCACCCGTCAAAAAACACCTATAAGACAAAAACGCTTGCGCGGCGTCTTCACAACTATATCAGTCTTATGACAGACAAACCTTGACCCGTTTTGGCAGGGTACACTTCAGTACAGCCAATCGACGACAACTAGGTTACCTGCACCAATGAATCTACCAATTATTCAAACAATTACGCCAGCAGCCCCACCACTACCAATGCACCCAGAAGATGTCATTGCCAGGGGGTGGGATAGCGTAGATATCGTTTTTGTTACAGGGGACGCGTACGTAGACCATCCTAGCTTTGCCAATGGTCTCCTTGCCAGACTCTTGGAATCGGAAGGGTTTCGTATTGCCGTACTCGCGCAGCCAAACTGGCAAAATTGCCACGATTGGAGACAGTTCGGTCGACCGAATCTCTTCTTTGCCATCTCGGCTGGCAATATGGACTCCATGATCAATCATTACACCGCAAACCGTAAGGTCCGTAATGATGACGCCTATTCACCAGGTGGTGAAATTGGGCTTCGCCCCGACAGGGCAACCTTAGCGTATTGTCAACGCTCACGAGAGGCTTTCCCCGGTGTTCCAATTGTTGCCGGTGGGGTGGAAGCGAGCTTGAGACGCATCGCTCATTACGACTACTGGAGTGACAAAGTACGTCGCTCAATTCTCCTCGATTCAAAAGCCGACCTGCTTGCCTTTGGCATGGGCGAACGAACAATCCTTGATATCGCAAAGGGTTTTGCGGCTGGAAAAACGGTGCACGAAATGCGGGCACTCCGAGGAGTTGGCTATCGTCTTGGGGCAAGTGAGTCATTTTCTATTGATGATAGCACTCGTGAACTTCCGGCGTATGAAGCAACCAAAGTCGATCATGACGCATTTTGTGAAATGACTCGAATAAGTCACCTCGAGACAAATCCTCACAATGCCAAAAGACTTGTGCAGCGACATGGGCGAGAAGCAGTCGTCATTAATCCTCCAGCTTTACCGCTTGAAGAACACGAAATGGATCGTGTCTACGCACTACCATTCACCCGTCGCCCTCATCCACGATATGGAACACAAAGGATTCCAGCATTTGAAGTTGTTGAAAACAGTGTTCAAATCATGCGAGGTTGCTTTGGGGGCTGTACATTTTGTTCCATAACAGCCCATGAAGGTCGAATTATTCAGAGCCGTTCAAAACAGTCAATTCTCACTGAGGTGAAACAACTCGCAAACCAACCTGATTTCAAAGGTACGGTTTCTGACATTGGTGGCCCAACAGCCAATATGTACAAAATGCGTTGCATTCGACCAGAGGTCGAGGCAAAGTGCCGCAGACTATCGTGCGTCCACCCCACAGTTTGCAAACTTCTCGGAACTGATCATGGGCCTCTGAAAGAAGTCATGCGGGAAACCCGATCGATCCCGGGCGTAAAACGGGTACTCGTCGCAAGCGGTGTTCGGATGGATTTAGCACGTCGTGATCCTGAGTATCTGCGCGAATTAGCCGAACACCATGTGGGAGGGCATCTAAAAGTTGCACCGGAGCACACCGACCCAGATGTACTCGACCTCATGAAGAAGCCTCCGGCAACTGATTACGTTGAGTTTGACAAGGCTTTCCGAGCGGCAAGTCGTCGAGTAGGGAAACGGCAATACACAGTTCCATACTTTATTGCGAGTCATCCCGGGAGCGGGCTTAATGAAATGATTGACTTGGCACTTTTCTTGAAAAGAAATGGGTACAAACCTGATCAGGTCCAAGATTTCATACCAAGTCCTTTTGACATTGCAGCCTGCATGTATCACACAGGCCGTGATCCAATGACTGGGAAACCTGTAACTGTTACGAAAGGCCTTCGGAACCGAAGAATGCAGAAAGCGTTACTTCAGTTTTTTAAACCAGAGAATTACTTTGAAGTACGAAAAGCTCTTGAACACGCTGGGAGACAGGATCTGATTGGTTCTGGCTGCGACAGTTTGATCCCAGATCGACCACCACAAGAGGCGCTCAACAAAAAAAGACGAGAGGCCAACCAATCATTTTCAGAACAAAAGTCTGGAGACCACATTCGTGGTCTAAATAAAACAAAGAAAAAACAACGTGCCAGAGTGTCTAGGTTGCACAAAACTGTTGGGTACAGGCCTAAGCGGTCTGGGAATGGATAGATTCTTCTCATCTCTAACCTATTCATTAAAACAACTTGATCCCTCCATTCCATTTGAATACATATAGTATGGGTGATCCGAAACCTAAAATTAATGAAATGAGGAGGCTCAATTGACACGATTCATACTTCTCACTGTTATGACGATAACGATCCTTGCCACCTCGGCAATATGTCGTTCCGCAAAAGCAATCAGTCCTAGAAATCCGTACCGAACCTTTAATTTGAGCGGTGTAAATTATGGTTCAATGCGTTGGGAACAGACACATCACCAAGGGCGAACTAGTCGTTCAAGAAACAAGTCTGCTCGACAACCTCAGACACGCGGAAACAGGACTATGGTCATTGGCGGTATTCCCATTGGTGTGTTCTCACAACGCAATGGGTCCAGCAATCAAGGAAATCAGACCGCTGCGTCAACAAAGTCATCCCACTGATTCTGTCTCGCTTGCATCACTCGGTGGATCATCTTGATAAATCCGATATTTCTTTGTTACGAGTGCTCCCCCTCGCTCAAGAGTGCGTTTTGAAAGATGATTGCTTTCTAAAACCCAAGAAAACTCTACCTCCTTCATTCCCCACTTGTAGAGTCGTGGCACAAGGGCGGCGTGCAGAACCAGGCCGACTCCCCAAGCTTGATACTCTGGAACGACATTGGTGCTGATTGCTCTCATTCTTTTGATAGCTGACTTGTTCCAAAGTAGTTTCAAAAAACCAAAAGGAAAAAGCCGTCCATTCATCGCTTTAATACGTGGGTTGTAATCGAGTAAACAGAAAACAGTACCGATGGGCTTGCCATCGACTTCAGCTACCAAGGAAAGTTCTGGGACGATCAGGTGCTTCAAATGATTAGCCATGTGATTCACCTCGCCCTCAGAAAGAGGAACAAACCCCCACGTTCCTGCAAGACTTGTGTTGTAAATATCAAGAAACATACGAACTTCATCGGTAAACCTTGATCGATCAAGTGATCGGACTGAAACTCCAAAACGCTCCTTAACACCTTCGACCATTACGCCAAGTTTTGAATCAATGCCCTCAAGCATCGACATCTCACCCCAAAAAGCATAGAGGTCTTCAATCTTTCTGAAACCATTTGCTTCAATAAGATCTGCGTAATAAGGGCGATTGTGTGTCATCATAAAAAAGGGTGGTGTTGCAAAGCCCTCAATTAATAATCCGCACTCATAATTTAAAGATGGATTGACAGGGCCACGTATGAAGGACATGCCCTGATCAGACAACCACTCCCTGGCAGCATCAAACAAGTGGGTAGTCGCTTCTAGATCATCAGCACATTCAAAGAACCCAAAGAAGCCACGTTTTTCTTTGTAACGCTCTATATGACCAACATTTACAATTGCTGTAATACGACCAACATCTCTACCACCACGTGTTGCTAAAAACGACTTCGTCTTATTGCGTTCGTAGAACGGATGTGGATGAAACCCGAGTAACTCTTCCTGAGCACGTCGCAGCGGAGGAATCCAGCAGGGGTCACTGGCGTATATCTGCCAAGGCAGGTCAATAAACCTGCGCTGCTGACCACGATGACCAACCGTCTCGATGCTTATCGCCGACACGCAAGACCCCTCTAAATAGTGGCTTTATCTCGTTCTGCAGATTGACCAAAACACATTCGGACTATCCCTAAATTCTCAACTAAACGCGAGGAAAACGTCAATGTCAGCTTCCACCAGAACGAATCAACTTTTGTAAAAGTTGCCTCAGATTTTTTTCCGATTTAACTCAAAAAGACAGAATCTTTGCCGATTCACCGAATTTGTTTCAATGAAGCAATCGAAACTCATACGTCGGATATCGACGCACTGAACACTTGATCTTGATAACCATGTCAAATGCCCTCAACTCATACCGCGACGGCAGCAGGAGGTCCTGCCTTGTCACAGGTGCTACTGGTTTAGTTGGCAATAATGTTGTTAGAAAGTTTCTGGATACTGGCTGGAACGTCAGCGTGTTGGTTCGCCCTCATCACAGTGGGGCTACTGCAGCACTAGAAGGACTTCCAGTTCAAAAGATCATTGGTCAACTCGAAGATAAAACAAGTCTTCAAAGAGCTGTTGATGGAATCGACCTGGTCATTCACTCAGCTGCAATGGTGCACTGTGGCTGGCGTTACTACGACGAAATGTATCGGGTCAATGTAGAAGGAACGACTCATCTTTCCGAGATTGCACGCATTGCCGGGGCTCGATTTATTCACGTCTCGAGTGTTGACGCTCTTGGTTTGCGTTCAGATGGTATCCCCGCGAATGAAGAGACTTCACCCGGTGGTATGATTGAGTGTCCCTATGTATTAACGAAGAGAATGGCTGAATCTGCCGTCCTGGCTCAAGTTGAACGTGGCCTAGATGCTGTGATTGTGAACCCTGTCTATATGATTGGTCCATGGGACTGGAAGCCCTCTAGTGGACGGATGCTTCTTGAGGTTGGAGGTGGGAAGGGCCTACTTGCTCCACCGGGTGCCAACGATTTTGTTGACGTCCGTGATGTCGTCAGTGGCATTGAGGCTGCTCATGAACGAGGCCAAACGGGTCGACGCTATATTCTAGGTGGCCATGCCCTCACATATTTTGATGCTTGGAAAATTTTTGCCAAAGTAACTAATCGTCGTCCTCCGATCGGAAATGCTCCACCACTAGCAGTGCGTGCAGCCGGACGGCTCGGAGACTTTGCCGGTCTATTCCTCAAACGGGAACCCCCCGTAAATTCAGCATCAGCGGCTATGTCAATGCTGCGTCACAACTTCTCATGCCAACGAGCATTCGATGAGTTAGGATACAAAATACGGCCATTAGAAGTTGCTGCTACTGATGCTTGGGCATGGTTTTGTGAAAATGGCTACGCCAAAAATCTTGGAGAGCGTTACACTCAACCAGCATCATGCCAAACATCTTACTCGTCGAAGACGAGGAACATCTCGCCATCGGCATCCGGTACAACTTGACATCCGAAGGCCTGACGGTAACGACCGCTGCTGATGGACATGCAGCTTTGGCTATTCTCAATGAGCCAAATGCCGATGTCGATCTTGTTGTACTCGACGTCATGCTGCCTGGCATGAGTGGATATGCAGTCTGTGAAGAAATACGATCTCAAGGCAGCCATATTCCGGTTGTCATGCTCACCGCTCGAACGTTAGTAGAAGACCGAATTCGAGGGTTTAATGCTGGAGCAGACGTCTACCTTCAAAAGCCTTTTGATCTTGATGAACTTCTCTCAGTCATTCGAAGTCTTCTGAGCCGACGGAAGAATAGCTCAGAATCCACCCCAGATAAACCTGCAACAAGCCGCTCTGAGAACAGCTTTTCATTTGGAAAGGCTCATATCAATTTCGACACGTGGGAGGCCTATTGTGACAAGCGGCAGATTCGACTCACAGCGCTTGAAATGAAGCTTCTTCGGTATCTTATTGAGCATGAAGGACTTGTATTATCAAGAACCGAGTTGCTTAAGAATGTCTGGGGAATGGATCGTGCGCCTGCAACACGGACTGTCGACACCTTCATGCTCAACTTGAGAAAGTCATTTGAAGAAAATCCGTCCCGGCCCCGTCACTTTCTATCGGTCCGCGGCGCTGGATATCGATTTGTCAGCGACTCAACAGGAAATCCGGAGACCTGAACGGTTCAGCTACAGTTTGCCAAGAAGTGCGGCAGCAGCGTCTGATGGATTTGAACTAGTCAAAAGAGATTCACCAACGAGAATTGCCTGGACTCCTGCAGCCTCAAGCTGCTCGACATCTGCTCGTGTACGAATTCCACTTTCAGCCACAAGCACACATTCCGACGGTACTTTTTCTTGTAGCTTCAGGACATGACCAATGTCAGTTTGCATTGTGACAAGGTCTCGATTGTTAATGCCTATGAGCGTGGCACCTAGATCAAGAACTCGGGATAGGTTTTCTTCACTATGCAATTCAACAAGTGGTGTCATTCCAAGGTCAATAACTTCCCGGTACAGGCTTCTCAAAAGACAGTCATCTAAACATTCAGCAATGAGAAGAACAGCATCCGCCCCATAGAGACGTGCCTCATTCACCTGGTAGGAATCAATAATGAATTCTTTTCGCAGAACCGGTAGTGAGGATGCCTTCCGCGCAGCTGTAAGGTCATCGAGGCAACCGCCGAAGCCCTCGCCATCTGTTAAAATAGAAAGTGCAGCCGCTCCAGATTTTTCATACCCACGAACTATCTCTGCAGGTTCCGAACCGGGACGAATTTCACCTGCTGAAGGACTCCGTCTTTTAAATTCTGCAATTAACCGTATTTCACCAGGCTTAGAAACAGCCGCAAAGAAGTCACGTGGCTGATCAGAATCCCCAAGCTTTTTCTTGATACCGGAAAGCGGACATATTGCCTTCGACTCAGCGACTTCCTTTTGTTTTCGGGTAATGATTCTGTCGAGTACTGACAACATCTCTCACTCGCATTATTAGGTAAATGAAAACGGATTGTTTTTGACACGTTTCGTTTCAGTCACAATCAGTCATTGAACTTCCCTACTGTCTCTAACAATATCCGCGGTAGTGCATCAAAAATAAAGTTCTACCGGCTTTGAATCTACTAGTGTCTAAAGTGACGTCGGGACGTGAAGACCATTGGCAACTTCGCAGCATTTGCGGCGGCAATTACCTCTGGGTCTCGTTTCGACCCTCCGGGCTGGATGATCGCCGCGATACCCGCTTGTCTAATTAAATCGATAGAATCTGGAAATGGAAAGAAGGCGTCTGATGCAAGAACACCACCTCGCGCCCGATCTCCCGCCTTTTCTAATGCTATCCTCACTGCGTCAACTCGGCTCGTTTGCCCCACTCCAGCTCCCACAAGGCTTGTACCTTGGCAAACGGCGATGGCATTGCTTGTAAGTCGGCGCACCATTGTGAAGGCAAAGTCGAGCGGCTGCGTCAAATCTGCCGCAGGTGCCTCCTGTGTTACAACCTGCCATGCGGCCGGATCATCTGGTGTCTCATCTGGCCGCTGTGCCAACATTGCACCCGCCACGCTTCGAAGTTCAAGACCAGCCGTGGGGCTCCATGGATCACCTGGTGGCACCTCAACCAACCGCACACTTGCTTTCCATGCCGGACGTGTTTTGAGGGCTTCGACTGCCTCGGCTGTAAAAGCCGGTGCAGCGATTACCTCAACGAACATTCCTGGCTTGAGGAGGCACTCTGCTGCTGCTGCGTCAAAAATGCGATTTACCGCAACGATTGAACCAAACGCACTTGTTGGATCTGCTGCCATAGCTGCTTCAAGCGCTTCATCAATAGTTGCTGCACTCGCTGCACCACAGGGATTGGTGTGTTTGATAACTGCAGCTCCAGAATTCTGAATCAATCCGGCAATACGAACCGCAGCATCAAGGTCCAGTAAATTGTTGTACGACAGTTCCTTACCAGAAAGCTGCTTTAAACCAGCAAGACCAAAATGGGTGTCCGCTGGTGCATACATTGCGGCTGACTGGTGTGGATTTTCACCGTAACGCAATGGCAACCTTCGCTCAAGGCTGAGAGTAAGCCGAGTTGGTAACGGTGGTTCGTCAGGACGGCCTTCACTCGACACGGGCTGCGACCCTCCTGCGACCAACCCTGCATGGCCTGCCATCCAACGGGCAATTACGGCATCGTATTCAGCAGTACATTCAAAAGCTTGGGCTGCAAATAATCGTCGCTCTGCCAGCGTGGTACCTCCACGGCTGATCGCAGCTGCCGCCGCGTCATATTGATTGGGGTCTGTGATCACTGCAGTAAAGGCATGATTCTTGGCAGCCGCACGAACCAAGCTTGGTCCACCGATATCAATCAACTCAATTGCATCGTCTGCCGTACACCCATCACGGCTAATGACGCTTGCAAACGGATACAAATTCACAACGATAAGTTCGAGTTGATCAATTCCATGCTCTGCCAAAACTTCAAGATCGTCTTCCCTATCACCGCGAGCCAAGATGCCAGCAAAAATGTTTGGATGAAGTGTCTTTACTCGTCCATCGAGTACTTCCGGAAAACCTGTTATCGAGGACACATCCTCAACAGAGACGCCATATCCTTGAAGGGCCCGTGCCGTCCCACCTGTACTGACAGCTACTATTCCAGCGGCCTTTAACGCAGCAGCAAGGCGATCCAAACCAGTTTTATCGTAGACGCTTACCAATGCACGACGGATTGGCAAAACAGGAGTGCCACCATCAGGGTTCATGTTCTTGCTGGGATCAGGATGTGACTTAGAAGTTGAGGCAGATTGGGGCATGGTAATTCAAAGCGGAGGAATAGAAGAACAGCGTAATTCACTGAATCCATGATTAGAACCGGCAACACGGTTTACTCAAAGGGTTCCGCGCAGGTCCGGTCAACGAGGCACGTCTTCGGCAGGGCTTGCCTTCTGCAGATCGACTTCAATGATGGTACCTCGTTTGGTCAAGTGACCTTTCACAAAAACACGACCCCTTAACTGTTTGACAATTGATTTAACGAGATACAGCCCCAGCCCTGTTCCAGGCGTAGCCCGCTCCAGTTCACTTCCTAATCGAACAAAACGTCGAAACACCTGCCCACGATCTGCGAGTGGAATCCCAGGTCCATTATCTGCCACGCGGACCAGCACGCGACTTTTCTTTGTCACTTCAACTGTTGTATCTACATGTGGTTCAGGAAGCGAGTACTTCACTGCATTATCGATAAGGTTTCGAAATACTATTTCAATGTCCGCTTCCCTACCCTGCACGAAAACATCCTCTAGCTCTTTCTCAACATTGATCACGATACAATCGTGCTGAACGTTATGACGATCAGCAACACGGATAGCTGCCTCCTTGAGGACCGGCACAATTCTGGTCGCTTCAGCAATAGATAATGCTGGACGATGCATCGTTTTTGCTGCATCAAGAAGATGATCAATCAGAGTGTCGAGCCGCTCTACATCCTGCAACATGAATCGGTGGAAATCTGATTGTTCTGCGGGTGGTACCGGTCGACGGATCAGGGTTTGCAGATAAAGCTTCAGTGACGCAAGCGGACTCTTGAGCTCATGAGTCACGCTATCAATAAAGTTACTTTGCCGCTGAGAGAGAGCAATTGCCTTGACTGCCAGAGCAAAGTAGATGATGACGCCAACCAGTACAAGAATAAGAAGCGACACGCCAACAGCGAGTAACGCCCAGTAGAACGCAGCGTTTTGAGAGCCCAGTGCAGCAGCGATACTGACAAGAACCCATCCAACACCAAGCGTGATAATGGAACTAATTAAGACCACACCAAGGGTGATTGGCCAACCAAGTGAGCGGCGCGGTTCCACAAGATCTCCTCATTTCGGGTAATCTCAACCTACCGTGCTACGCACGTGTTGTGAAATCTGCCTACATGAACCCCGTCTAGTTCGTACAAATATGCCTGATCCGCCTCTCAGACAAAGTAAACTGCGGGTCCCAATTCACTTTGAAGTTGGGCGAATGAGCGTTGAATTCATATGGAACAACGATCGGTGGCGCCATCTCTTTCGCATAGACCAGAAGGATTGCATGCAATCAGTCGAAGGAGACACATTCCCAACAAACAATGAGGCACAGGCTTTCCCTCCCGGTATCTCTGAGAGGTGGCCAGCTTCGCCCGTTATCACAGAAGTCACGCCAACTGAAGCAATGGGGCACCGAGCTCTTGTAGCAGTCGGGCTAGCTGGACGTTCACATTTTTCAGCCAGCTTGACAGCCTCTACAGCTAAAAAAGATGCCATTCTCGTGGAGGTGGCCTGCAGGGTCTTCGAGGCACCAGAATGGCTTGGTTCTACCTATTCATGTGATGGAAAAGAACCTCCAGATGATCTTATTACGATCAAGCCAGGGCCACCTGAACCATTTGATCGGCCTTTGACTGTTCTTTGGTCGTATTGTGTTTCAGTGGGCGGTATTGAGGCGGTTCACCCTGCATCTTGCGGCAGACTGCTCTTTCCGTCAAATTGTTGAGTGGAAAGCGGTCATCTGGCGATCGCGCCGTAACAACGTCGAAAGAGTTGATGGAAGGTTCTGATGTTTGATGTTATCGAACGGCTTAAAGCCGAATGGACTGACAAATATGTAGTAATCGACTCGCCAGCACCGGAACTCAGTCGGTTTGCAAAAACCACCGGCACCGTGCGGGCTGTCAATATGAATGGTCGATGCCTCGTAGAGTTTGATCAGTTCAATAACATTGCCTGGTACGACATTGATCCTTCGCATCTCAAGGTCGTGACAGAACCACTGCCAAAGCCAGAAAAGCAGGCAAAGGCCAAAGCAGCCCCTGCGGCCAAAACGACATCTTCAAAAGCATCTTCGACACAGAAAAAATCAACTGCTGACATTCTTGCTGCAGCGCGAGGCGGTGGTTCAAAGCCGACCGCAAAGCCGGCTGGCAAACTTTCTACTGCTGATATTTTAGCGAAGGCTCGAGGGGCTAAATCGCCCCCCCCTCCTGCGGTTACCGATCCAACGCCCGATGAATCGGCGTTACTTGAAGAAACGATCGCCGCAGATGAAACACCTGAGCAGGATGAATCGCCTCAAGCCAAAGAGCCTCCAGCGGGTGAACTGCCAACAACAACGGCAGAAAAAGTTGCCTGGTGCAGGCAGCACGATGCACAGTAACTCAATAAAAACGGCAACCGTCTGGCAATAAAAACCGTTCAAGGAGGAACCGACATGCTTCCACGTCAGATATATAGAAAATTATCTACCCGAGTTCTTTTTCTTTGCATAACTTGTGTTCTTTCTGGTTGTGGACGCATTGCGAACCACCCTCTGGTTACTATGGCAAAAGAAGAAGTTGTCATAAATAATCGGTCGCAGGAATTCCTAGGTGAACCAATCACTTGGAAGGGAACTGTTACCGGCCGAGCCAATGAAGTCGATGGGATTGCAGCCATGCAAATCCCCGTTGCGGGCCAAAAAGCAGCAGCAACAGTCATCGTCGAAGGAAAGAAGTTCGGTGATGAGTGGGGCGTGACACTTCTGGAAATTCGCCCGAAGAATGGGGACCAGAAACTCTCACTGACTGCCGACCTTGCTGCGCGAAGCGGAGTTGAGACACCGAAATTTGATCCGAATGCGACCCAATCAACTTCTCCTCAAACTGCTCCGCCTCCAGCTGAAATTACAATTGAACTGCCGCCAGGACTACCTGGACAAGAGTAAGAATTTTTCAATTCATCTCACGAAGGCGGGCGAGTTCTTCTTCGCGGCCGATGACAAGTAGGATCTGATCCTGTATGAGTTTTGTCCGCCCTTCAGGAAACATCTGAAAGCGTCCTTGCATCACATCCCGTAAACCCAGAACGAAGACTCCGACTGAATTACGAAGGTCTGCCTCAGCTAGTGTCTTCCCTTCGAGTGATTCCGGCACAGTGATTTCAACGACACTGTACTCAGGATCAATTGGCAAGAAATCAAGTACATTTGGCCAACTTGACTTGTCAGCGAGTTCTTTCGCGACTTCCTCCTCTGGAAAGACAACTCGATTTGCACCAAGGTGTGACAGAATCTTCCCGTGCTCTTTTGTCACACCCTTTACGACAACATCTCGGGCGCCAAGTTCTTTGACATGCAGCGTGGCCAGGAGTGATCGAGAAATTGTTTCCCCCAGTGATATAAAAACTGACGTCGAGTCTTTGATAGGCAAATTCTCGAGTAACTCTCGATCAGTCGCATCACCAATAATTGCCTCATGAATTGAGTTTTTGACTGCATCCAATCGGTCACGCCGCTGATCCACACCAGTTACCCGACAGCCGTTTGCTGCTAGTTGAGTCGCAAGTGCAGAGCCGAAAGAACCCATTCCAAGCATGATAAAACGTTTACTACTGGTTGAAGGCATCACACATTAGCCGACAAGCGGCTCCTCCTCGGGGTAGTTGGGCTGGTACGCAGGCCGTTGCCGAGACAGCGCGACTGCAACCGTAATGGGACCAAGACGGCCCAGAAGCATCAAGATGGCCAAAATAAACTTTCCGGGAATTGTGAGCGAAGCAGTAATGCCAGTCGACAGCCCGACTGTTCCAAGTGCTGAGATACATTCGAATGAAGCATCGAGAAACCATCGCGGTCGCTCAGCTGCCTTCCCTCCACTTTCGACACCCAAGAGCGCTACGAGTGCAACAAATGCAATTGCCACAAAAACTAATGCTGTTGCGGTTGCTCGTTCTACTGCACGCTCCGGAATTGTTCGCTTTGCAAAATTAGCTCGTTCCTGACCGCGAAAACTTGCTCCGGCTCGGGTAAGCAGTGTCATAAAAGTGCTGACTTTGAATCCCCCACCTGTAGAACCAGGGCCCGCGCCTATTGCCATAAGAAGTATTGTGAGGAAGAGCGTCGCACTCGATAGGCTTCCATAATCGACTGTATGAAAACCCGCAGTACGGCACGTGGTCGTATGAAAAAGTCCGAACAAAATACGCTTTGACAACGGCTGGCCTGCCAGAACGCCATCTGACTCGAATACCCAAAAACTTACAGCACCGAAAGCGAGCAAAGCAGCTGTTCCTAATACCATCAACTTCGAATGCATATGCAGTCGATCCCAGAGGGATTGACGATTCCAAAGACGTGACGTGATGTCAAAAAGCACCGGAAAACCAAGCCCTCCCACAATAACAAGACCACAAATAATGAGGTTCACAGGAATGTCCGTGCTGTAGGCCGTGAGACTATCGTCTCCCAAAGAAAACCCCGCATTGCAAAACGCAGACACGGAATGAAAAGCCGCTCTCCAAATAACCTCGAGAGGCTCACGACTGCCCCATGTCGCAGCGGTTAGTAGCAGAAAGCCAATCAATTCTGCGGAAAGAACAACCACAAAAACCATCAAAGCCAACTGGCGAAGACCTTGTGCGGATTTAATCCCTAGTGTTTCGGCAATCACTGCCCGCTGCCTGACAGTCGCCTCGCCGCCAATCTGGAAGAGAAGCAGCGTTGTGATCGTCATAATTCCGAGACCACCAAGCTGGATGAGAACCAGGATGACCCCCTGCCCGAAGGGTGAGAAGTCTTCAACAGTGGATCGCACTGTTAGGCCCGTTACACAGCAGGCACTGGTTGCAGTGAATGCGGCATCAACAAGGGTTAACGGGGGCTGTGCTGGCGCACGTGCTGCCGGAAGAGCCAGCAAGCCGGTCCCAATTGCAATTGCCCCCAGGTACGTAAAAAACGACCAGCGAGCAGAATAACTGGCGAGAGATCCTGTAAATTCAGCCATCTGATGCGGTGGCTTGGGGCTATACACCCTGATCCACCACCCAAAACTCGTTCCAAAGCGTACGACGACGGTCGCGTACTGTCCTCGGAACCCGTTCTCACATGATACTTTCCAGACCTCGAGTCAGGCAAACCGCCATGCCGAGAGCCCCGCACGAACGAAAAAATCAAAACCTTTTCCCAAATGTTTGACTCCGGCTGCAAGACGTACATAATGCAGAGGTTCTCCTCGGTAATTGCAACCTGCCATGGCCTTTGTGCCATCCCCGCCGCAGCGTTCGGTAGTCTTCAGGCTGTCGCGTAAAAAACCGTTTGAGCACATGAGTTTAAGGTCTGGGTTTGCCCGTTCCTTATGTAGTCTGATCACGTTGGTTTTATCTGTAAGGAGTGGTTGGTTTCCATGGCCAGAATTCGAAATGTATTCGAGATTATCGAACTGTACGGACACGATGAAAATTTCGTTCCTCACGTAAGTGAAGAATTCACACCAACGACGGCACCTGCTGGGTCTCGTCAGAAAATAGATGTGCTTGCTGAAAGAATTCAGCGAGGCATGCCCCTTTGGCATCCCGAAGATTCAACTGATTCAACTGATCTTGTCACGGCTGGTAATACTGCCTGAGTTTGAATCAAAAATTATCTTACGTCTAAAAATAAGCCAGTTCTTCAGTCTGAAGAGACTGGCTTATTTTTGTACCCGAGAAACTAACTGAAGGCTCTCAACGACTTCCACGACCTCGGAGAGCAACTGCAATATCTCGTTTCGCTGTCTGCTCCTTAAGTTTGTGTCGCTTGTCGTGAACCTTCCGACCCCGACCAATTCCAAGGAGTACTTTCACGCGTCCTTGCTTGAAGTACGCTTTCAAAGGAACAAGTGTCAGGCTTTTCTCATAGGCAAGACTTGCAAATCGAACAATTTCTCGGCGATGGAGCAAGAGCTTGCGAGGTCGTTTGGGCTGGTGATTTAGTTGATTTGCTTTCACGTATTCCGGAATATCACATCCGATAAGCCATACTTCATTTCCTTTGACTCTGCCGTATGCTTCATCCAGTGACATCTTTCCAGAACGGAGACTTTTCACTTCACTTCCAACAAGGGCGATACCACACTCGAGGGTATCCAGAATCTCGTAGTGGTGCCTGGCTTTCCTGTTTTCCGCGACAACACGCTCAGCAGAGTCTCCCTTTACAGAAGTCCCTTTGCTGGATTTTCCCCCATTTTTTGGTTTTGATGACGCCATCTGGTTTGTCCGAAAAAAATTTAGTTGTCGTAAGACAACACCCGTTTGTGTGATCTTTCTTGTGCAACGGTACACTGCGAATCGATTCGTGGGGCAAGAAATTCAAACCCTTACACATTGCTAGGCATTTGAATTTAAGTGAGGCCGCTGGCCAAGCCGCATACCATCCGCTGTTGCACTTTCCCAAAGTCTAACAGACCCTAAAACAGAAGACATGAGGCCGGTCGGCCACTTTTCAGAAACCCCGCAATTGCAGAAGTGCAGTTGACTCCCTTACCTCTTTCCTTCCGTAGAAAGTACAAATGATCACTTACTTGAAATTAAGGTGGCTACTGAACGTCTGGTTGCTGTGTTGTGCATTTCTAATTGTATTACCGTCAATTTTGTGTGCCGAAGACTGGCCTCAGGCTCAAGGCAGCAACCGTGATAATAAATCAACAGAAACTGGATTACTCGACAAATGGCCTAAAGAGGGCCCGACATTACTTTGGACATTCCGACATTCTGGTGTGGGATACTCCGGACCATCTGTAGTCAGTGATCGCATCTATATCATGGGCGGTCGAAACAGTCGCGCAGAGCTGCTGTCCATTGACGCTGCAAGTGGCAGACTCATCTGGTCGAAGCCTGTAAATGAAAAGATATTTGACTTTGAAGGTAACTCTTGGGGGGCTGGGCCACGGGCCACGCCTACCGTCGCAGGTGAAATGATCTATGCCTTAGCTGGTGATGGTGAACTCGCTGCGTTCAATGTGGAAGGAGAACTCCGGTGGCAAGTCAATATGGTACGCGACTTGGGTGGCTCAATCAGCATTGTGGATGCTGGTGAACCAGAAACCTATGGCTGGGGATATTGCTGGTCGCCACTCGTTGATGACAACAAAGTCATCTGCGTACCTGGAGGCGATCGAGGCATGATTGCCGCCTTAGATCGGGAAACAGGCGAAGTGATTTGGAGGAGTGAAAATCTAACCGACGACGCAACATACTCCTCACCAATCAAAGCCACTGTGGATGGGGTGGATTTATATATCGTGATGACGCAAGGCGGGATAGCAGGAATCGCAGCAGTCGACGGCGAGTTGCTGTGGAACTACAAACGTGACCGGCCTTACTCCGATGTGGTCATTCCCACCCCCGTTTATCACGACCAGCATGTATATGCCAGCGTTGGCTCAGCGGGCTGTGACTTAATCAGACTAGTGAAGCAGGATGAACGATCGTTCGATGTCACGCAGGTTTACTTTAGCCGCAACATGAAGAACGAGTTAGGCGGCTTCGTTTTGCACAATGGCCACATATACGGCAGCTCTTCACGACGCGGCTGGGTATGTCAAACATTTAGCAGTGGTGAACTGGAGTGGTACAGTAAGCGAGTCACTGATTCCTTAGGCGAAGGGTCCGTCGCTTATGCAGATGGCCATTTGTACCTTTACGCGGAACGCGAGGCAGACGTGGCACTCATCGAGGCATTTCCAGAAGGCTACGAAGAAAAGGGGCGCTTTGAACTACCTGAAGAATCACAGATGAGAGCACCAAGCGGTAAAAATTGGACGCACCCGGTAATTGCTGGTGGGAAACTCTACCTACGCGATCAGGAATTATTGTTCTGCTACGATATCAATTAAATCGTATTGAAAATAAGAAATTTACTAAGATTTAGTGATAAAAGACATTGCCGTAGTGGAGAATCCAACGAGTCTTTCTCATCAGCGAGCACTCATTATCTCGTCTACTACATCCCTGATCGATTACACCGTAACATCACCGAATTAGAGCATAAACAATGAATGATTTTCGACGGCATACATTACTTGCTTTGTTGCTATTTTTTTGCTGCCCGGTATCGGCTGCCGAATGGGCGAACTGGCGGGGACCAGAGCGAAACGGTGTGTCGCGAGAAACGGACTTACCGAATGACGTTGAAGATGTCCTTTGGAAGAAGAACGATGTGAGTTGCCGTTCTACTCCGATTGTCATGAATGACAAGGTCTATATCGTTAGCAGGATCGGAGAAGGTGCAAATGAACAAGAACGCGTCGTCTGCATGAACGCCAAAACTGGTGATCTTATCTGGGAACATCGATTTGGCATTTTTTTTACGCCAATTGTAAGTGTTCGACTTGGCTGGACCGTTCCGTTCGGTGATCCCGAAACCGGGAACGTCTATGCTCACGGGACGCAAGGCTTGTTGTTCTGTTTTGATGGTGAAACCGGAGAGGTCAAATGGCAGAAGTCATTGACTGAGGAATTCGGCCGTATTACCGGATATGGAGGACGAGTAACTAGCCCGATCGTTGAAGGAGAGCTCGTCATCATTAGTATGATCAGTTCAAATTGGGGTGCACATGGTGGTGGCGGAGTTCGATTCCTGGCATTTGATAAGAACAACGGAGAGATGGTTTGGTGGAATACAACTGGCATTCGGCCTTCCAACACATACCGTTGCATCCCAGTAGTCACTACGATTAATGAGCAGCGGATTCTGATCAGTGGTGCCGGTGATGGAAACCTGCATGCATTTCAGGTCAATACGGGAAAAAAGATATGGAGTTTTGAGTTTGGAAACGGAGCGATGAATCCCTCGCCTGTGGTTGATGGAACCCACCTGTACGCCGCACACGGTGAGGAAATTCCTGGTCGTGCCACAGTCGGTCGAGTCGCTTGCTTGGATATTGGTAGCTCCGAACCAAAAATTATTTGGGAGCATGATGGAATTGAATTCAAATATCCCTCACCATTGCTTTACCAAGAAAACCTATTTTTGCCTGACCGACAGGGCCGACTGTATTGCTTTGATGCGACCACCGGCGAGCGACTATGGAGAGCAAAATTTGGTCGAAACTGTACCGGCTCACCCACTTATGGCGATGGCAAAATCTATCTCAGTTCCGTTCACGGATATTTCCATATTCTTGATGCAACCGACAATGGCAAGCGGCTCTCACGAAAGCGTTTCCAGCCCGCAGACCCAAAATTCGATGTTGAAGTGCAAGGCTCTGCAGCGATTGCTAACGGCTGTGTCTTCTTTGGCACAACTGAAGAGTTCTATTGTCTTGGGAAATATCAGCAGGTGGACGTGAGGGTGCCTCCACAACCAGCTATTCCGCCTGCCAATCCTGCCGGCAAGCCAGCTCAGTTGCAAGTTATTCCAACTGAAGTAAATCTGACGGCTGGTCAGCGTGTCGATTTCAGAGCAAAGCTTTTTGACACGAACGGCCAGTTTATTAAAACGACACCTGTTGATTTAAGGTTGGCTGCTATGAAGGCAGGTCCCGGTCTTGGAGAAGGTGTGACGCTGCCTATTCTGAGGGGCGAGATCGAAGGGACACGGTTCACTGCACCCGAGATCTCCGGAGGGCAAAGTGGCACTTTGCTCGCAACAGCTGATGGCCTGCAAGCGAGTGTTCGTGTTCGGCAAGTCCCGGCTTTCCCATACTCAGAAAACTTTGAAAGTACCGGTCCAGGACTCATCCCGGGGGGCTGGACGAACGCTCAACTTCGGTACGTCACGACCAAACTAGATGACGGCAACACGGTATTAATGAAGACAGCCCGGATTGCGGTCCCATTCTACCGTCAGTGGTATGGGTTTATTGGTACGCCAGATATGGCGGGATATACGATTTCCGCTGACGTGATGGGCGAGCAGGTGCGAGACAACCTGCCAAATATGGGAGTCACCGCGCATCGCTATATTCTGCAGCTTGTTGGCAACGAACAGAAACTTCGAGTCTCTGCTTGGGATGCTATGCCACGCGTCGCCAAAGAAACTCATTTCGACTGGGAACCTGACACCTGGTACCGACTGAAGATGACCGTCAGTACTGATAAAGAACACACTCATGTGCTTGGGAAAGCCTGGAAAAAAGGCGACACAGAACCATCTGATTGGAACCTTAATTTGATTGATGAAAATCCTAACCTTACTGGTCCCCCTGGGGTCTACGGTTCCGCTCTTGGTATTCAACCTCCCAAAACTGGCACACCAATCTATTACGACAACATCTCAGTTGAGTAAACCAAAGTTAACCCTCACGCAGATCTTCATACACCCTATTTGTCGAGTCAAACCACATGCAAATTACCACTACGCGAATATCTCTACTTGCAATCACTTGGTTCTTGATTCTTCCATGGATAGCCATCGTTCATGCTGAAGATCAACCAGATCTGCTCGAACTTCCATCAAAAGACTGGCGAATGTATGGAGGTCATCTTAAACGCAACTTTGCGAACCCTCTGGCTAAGGAACTTCCTGATTCATGGGACATCCGTGATGGCACAAATGTTGCCTTCTCAATTCAACTTGGTTCACGCGCCTATGGCGGCCCAGTAATGAGTGACGGACGAATCTTGATTGGCACGAATAACGAATTTCCTCGAGATCCGTTAATTGACGGTGACAAAGGTGTAATGATGTGCTTTAGCGATAAAGATGGTGCATTTCTGTGGCAGATTGTTCATGACAAGCTTGCCGCGGGACGTGTTTGGGACTGGCCGCAACAAGGAATATGCTCTACACCGTGCATCGAAGGCGACCGTTTCTATTACATCGGGAATCGCTGTGAAGCTATTTGTGCTGATATCAACACGGGGAAAGTACATTGGAAGCTTGACATGATTGGTGAGCTGAATGTATTCCCACATAACATTGCAACTTGCTCACCAATGATCGTCGGTGACACACTGTTTCTCGTCACCAGCAATGGGGTTGATGCAGCACATTTACGCGTTCCATCCGAAGATAAACCCAGCTTTTTGGCACTTAGCAAAAAGGATGGCAGTGTGCTCTGGTCCAGTAATCGACCAGGTCAATCACGCAGAAATATCATGCACGGGCAGTGGTCGAATCCGACCTATGCTCAGCCAGCAGGCAAGCCACAAGTGATTTTTCCTGGTGGTGATGGCTGGATTTATAGTTTCAACCCGACTGGAGAATTACTCTGGAAATTCGATTGCAACCCAAAAGATGCCATCTACCGACTTGGCGGCCGTGGAACCGCAAACGACTTTGTTGGAACCCCAGTGATTTACAAAGACAAGCTTTTCATTGCTGTTGGTCAAGACCCCGAGCATGACACTGGTGTTGGCCATCTTTATTGCATCGATATTACAAAAAATCCAAAACGGGAAGATAAAGATGTTTCGCCAACACTGGCTACATATGAACCAGAGTTTAACGAACAAATCAACCCTGACTCAGCTCAAGTCTGGCACTACGGTGGGCCCGTTACAGATGACAGACCTAGCCCCACTGATGAGACGTACTATTTTGGTCGGTCAATGTCGACCTGCGCAATCATGGATGACATTCTTTATATAACAGAACTAGGTGGCCACGTTCATTGCCTAGACGCTAACTCCGGTAAACTTTATTGGACTGAAAACATGTTTGCAAATACCTGGTCATCTCCTTGTGTCGCTGATGGCAAGGTTTTTGTAGGAAACGATGACGGCATCATGTATGTTTTCAAGCACGGTAAGGAAATGGAACTCCTCTCTGAAATTGAACATGAGGATGGAACCAAACTTCGTACAACACCTGTCGCTGCAAACGGTCGCTTGTACTACATGAGCGAAAGCCCAACAAAGCTTTGGGCAATCGAAGCGGGAACAAATAGCAAATAACTTGTACCCATATTCCCATACCCTTTGGTCAATGGGTGTGTCACATTGGAGGCAGTTCAGTGAGATTTTTGAGTATTCTTTTTTTCTTTTTTACATGGCTCGCCCTTTCCCTGCATGAAACGGCTTCTGCGAAGGATTGGAACCAATGGGGTGGTTCACCTCATCGAAATAATGTGGCCGAAGCTGCAGGAATGCCAGTTGAATGGGAGCCTGGTGAATTTGACTATGAGTCTGGTCAGTGGCAAGCAGATACGAGTAAGAACATTGCGTGGGTGGCCACACTTGGCAGTCAGAGTTACGGGAACCCGGTTGTCTCAAATGGAAAGATATTTGTAGGAACAAATAATGGCAATGGCTGGATCGAACGGTATCCGGCAAAGGTGGACTTAGGCTGCCTTATTGCCTTTGATGTTACGGATGGGACATTCCTGTGGCAGGATTCAAGTGAAAAACTTCCATCAGGTCGAGTACACGACTGGCCCCTTCAAGGAATCTGTTGCTCACCTTTGGTCGAAGGCGACCGACTCTGGTACGTGAGTAGTCGGGGTGAGGTTAAATGCCTTGACACAGAAGGTTTTCACGATGGTGAAAATGATGGGCCTTTTATCGAAGAGGTGGCAGAAGACAACTCTGAGGCTGATGTCGTGTGGGTACTAAATATGATGACCACGCTCGGAGTATCGCAACACAATATGTGTTCCTGCAGTGTCACAGGAGCAGGCAACCTACTCTTTGTGAATACCAGTAACGGTGTTGATGAAGGACATATCAGTTTGCCAAATCCAAATGCGCCGAGCTTTATCTGTGTCGATAAAAGAGATGGAAAAGTCTTATGGACAGACGCCTCACCAGGCCCAAATGTCCTTCATGGGCAATGGTCAAGCCCTGGATACGCTGAAGTTGAGGGCGTGCCACAGGTCTTTTTTGGTGGTGGTGATGGTTGGGTCTATAGCTTTGACGCACGCGGAGATGGAAACGGTGGTGCAAAGCTCCTTTGGGAGTTTGATTGCAACCCAAAGGAATCCAAATATTCCCTCGGCGGACGAGCAGACAGAAACCATATCATCGGAACGCCAGTCTTCCACAAAGGCCTTGTTTACATAGCAGTTGGTGAAGACCCAGAGCATGGTGAAGGAGCTGGTCATCTCTGGTGTATTGATCCAACAAAGCGAGGTGACACAAGCCCTGAACTTGCTATTAGCCTTGAGGCTCCGGACACACCACTTCCACATCGTCGTCTCCAGGCAGTCAACAAGGAAAACGGCGAGGCGGCATGTCCTAATCCCAACTCGGCAGCTGTTTGGCACTACCCAGGATTTGATACCGACGGAAACGGGAAACTCAGTTTTGAGGAAACAATGCACCGCACCTGTGGCACGGTTGCAATCAAAGACAGCTTACTCTTTGTTGCAGATTTTAGTGGGCTATTTCATTGTCTTGATGTCTCGACTGGAAAACCATATTGGACCTACGACATGCTGGCAGCGAGTTGGGGATCTCCTCTTCTTGTTGATAGCAAAGTCTATATTGGCGATGAAGACGGAGATGTTTGTATTTTTAAATTATCAAACGAAATGGAATTAATCGCGGAAATCAACATGGGAAATAGCGTTTACTCAACACCTATTGCAGCCAATGAAACACTCTATATTGCAAACCGCAGTCATCTTTTCGCAATCAAAGAAGGTGCAAAGCCGGTACAGAAAGTAGCTGACTAAGGCGGAGTCATTCGTGGAGATAAAAAGAGCCTTATGGCCAGTTGTATTGAGCGTTTTTGCTTACGGTTGGCAAGTCATGGTCGTGCCAAATGGCCTGACTGCTGCCAGCCCTGACAAAACTGAGTCGACTCTACGCCAACTGCTTATCGAATCTGATCGAGTTGTTATCCTTGGCGACTCGATCACATTCAGCGGCCGCTGGGTTTCGTATCTCACATGCTGGATGGAGACAGCAGGCACTTCTGCCCGAGTGATCAATATGGCGCTTCCGAGTGAAACCGTCTCTGGTCTCTCAGAAAACGGACATGCGGGTGGAAAATTCCCACGGCCAGATTTGCATGAACGTCTGGATCGGGTGCTGCGGATCAGTCGGCCGGATGTTGTACTAGCCTGTTACGGCATGAACTGTGGTATCTATCAGCCTTTTGACACTGGACGATTGAGCAAGTTTCGCGAAGGTAGTAATCGCCTTCATGAAAAAGTAGAAGGCATTGGGGCCCAGATCGTTCATCTCACCCCGCCTGTCTATGACCAACGCCCGGATAAGCGTGGTCCAGCGGGTTCAACGAATTATGATGCCGTCCTTGAACAATACTCCCAATGGTTGCTTTCAAAGCGACAAAACGGATGGATCGTCATAGATATTCGCAGCCCAATGAAAGACTCACTTAAACTGAGACGTGCTTCGAATCCTGCATTTGTTTTTGCCCCAGACACAGTCCATCCCGGACATGAAGGGCATTGGGCGATCTGTCGAGCCGTCCTGGATGACCTGGGAGTTCCCGGAACGTGGGGCACCCAACAGGCCCAACACCTCTTGCCCCGTGTCACACAAAGGCTCGAGATACTTCGAAATGCCTATATTTCAGCAGCGGGCCACAGTCGACCTGGTATTCCTCAGGGACTACCCATTGATGAAGCAATCACCGAGGCCAATCGCCTCACCAAGATGATTCGTTCAGATGAGTAATCGTCCTTACTGTTGACCAACAAACTGAAGAGGCACTTCCAGTCCAGCTACTGAATCTTTGACCTTCCCTGAGGACTTATCTTTTTTTCGCCATCCAATCGCCATCCATCCGTCTTTACGAGCCTCAAGTTGTTCCATTGGCAATGGGCCGGCGGCAGCAAGTTGATCAGGAAGTTCGAGTGGCTCAATATCAACGATTTCTTTGAAAACTTTCCCAAAGCGTTTTTGAAGAATCCTTCGTAATGAAGTCTCAGAGACACTCAGTTTTTTATCACCGCCAGGAACAAACCCAGGAGGATAAATCTGAACTTCACCGTCTCGAACAAGGCGAATCTTATCTGCTGCCGACTCAATTTTGTATGCAACCCAAATATCCATTGCTGGGAATGATCGATCACCTGACGTGTACCGACTGCCGCGAATTGTAAGCTTGAAACTTCCATCTTTTGAATTGATTTCCACAGGCTTTCTTTTCGCAAATGTGATTGACCATGGCGGCTGATCAGGGTCACTCGTCAATGATTCTGGCAACTCACCATCCCGCTCTTTTAACTGCTCTTCAACAAACTCTTGAGTGATCGTCCGGCCTGCAAGAGTAATTTCACTGGCATTGTTAACGAGCGTCTCGTGAACACGAACTGAAAGAATGGTGTCGTTATCTGCTTTGGGAGGATCAGTAAATGCAGCAATCTGATCACGAAGTGCTTTTCGACCAACAACAGTGAGTTCTTCATTGGTAGTGCTCATCCGAAGTAATTCTGGATACCAACCACGGGCTTTGAGAGGCCGCCGAAATTTATGCTCATAATCTTGTGAAGCCTGACCGATTGCCTCTGCCGTCTCGGACTCAAATTCACGACGCACCCTCTCCTGAGCTCGTCTTTCACTAATTGCTTCAATTTTGGGCTTCAACTGAGACACCTTCTTTGAAGCAACACGCCGAATAAAATTCTTCCCAAACCGGCTTTTAATCCCGATTCCCGTCAGTCGTGTTTGTGTCGAAGCAGATGCAATAGTCGGATCAGCCCACACACGCTCATCATCGATATAAATCCGCTTCTGTGCTGATAATTCAGTCAGTCCCTCAGAGCAGACCGTAACTGGCCCCTTGGTGCTTCGTGTATTGGCTAAATTAGTCGCCTGAAATGACAACTGTGTCACCGCTCGCTGCGAAGAAGGCAGGAAATCAAGAAATACCGTTCCACTTGTATGACCGGTTCCACGAACTGGTGTTCCAAGCACGACTTCATTCACAGGAGACGTGCGATCCACGACACGATCGACAGCTGATGACAGCAGGCTCTCGTCAACACTCATATAAAGATTTGGACGGCCAACTGCACTTCGTATCTTAGTGACAAGCCCAGGCGCCTGACGAGACTCTACTAACCGGGCCAGAAGAGGACCGACGCCATCAAGAGACTTCGGTGTTTTTTCCTTTGCCGCTTTGCTAACCAAGCCACTAAGTTTTTGGAATCTTTTTGTATACGTCTCAGCAGCTTGATCATTGGTCGCTGCTACAGCAACTTCTATTGCCGCTGCAAGTGCTCGACGCACTGTAACAAATTGATACATCTCTAGGCCGTTCTCATTCGCATTGAATCGGCGATACAGTTTGAGTAAGACGCTCGTATCGAGCTTTTGCCCGGCGTCAGCTTGGGCCTCAAGTGCTGACCAATCAAGATAGGCTCGCCAATCAACACCACTTTTGCTTTCAGATAAAAGTGCATCCAATGGCTTGAGTGATTTACGAAGCTGGGCCGATGCTTCGACAAGAGCATTTTTATCTGGCTTTTGAAATGGTGGTGCCTCACCAAGTGGCTGCTTACGAAAGTCAGCAATATCTACTCCTTTGCAGATTCCAAGAATGCTGATACTAGAAAAAAGAACCACAAAAAGTACGGCAGCGTGACGGAGCATTACATTGGCCTGACTACAAAAGTGCGGAAAAAGAAACGATTACGCGAAGTCTAACGATTTTAGCGGCTACAACTCCACAGCAGCCTTGATAATTCAATCTGCGTTCTGAGCCCTAATTCTTCCCCATACGGTCAAAACTGCTGGATTCTCGGCTGTTTCCTCGGTTTCAAAGGCACGGCTGTTGCCGAAATCTCAGCTGAACGATTCAATACCCAAGGAAGAAACACGATTGTTCTTCATCTTCACCACTTCCCTATTTCTGCCTACCACTATTCGCCATGTCACCACGTATCCATTCTCACACGCTCCTTGCAACCATGATATTTCTCACGTGTGCGGTGAATTGGAAGTGTTTTGCAGACAACAATCAGAATGGCACATCTTCATTACGACAGCAGAACATCATTGATGTATCGAGCTACACCGATGCCACACGAATAGCTGAAAAAAAATCAGCAATGCTATTGGTCTCAATACGTCCTCAAGACGTAGATGCTGACCACGACGAAGTGACTCAGCACCTTAAAAAGCATTCCGTTAGAAAGATTTTCACTGAGTCAGATACCCCATGGGTTTTTTGTCAACTTGATTTCAATGAATGTTCGATCTCGCTCATTCAGTCAACCTTTTTGAAGGAAATTCGTGAAGGACCTGGCGTATGTGTTATTGACTACGCTCACGAACCACTGAAAGGACAAGTCGTTTCAGTCTTACCAAGACGGGATGGAAAGTACTATCAATTTGCTCAACAAGACCTCTCTTTACTGGCATATTTGCCCATCGGCTCGTTAACTCAACGATCAATGATTCTTGCCGTACGACGACATGCAGATGTTCCTAGAAGTACTGATGGAGGTTGCGACATAATGCTATGCGAAGCCGCTGCTGCACATTCTGCTCATCAAGCAAAGCTGCAAAAACAAGGCCATCACGGATGGAAATTGCGTTCACAACAAATAAGTGACCATCGTGGACCAGCCGTAGAAGTCTGTGCGGAGAGTTGGCCAGACCAAGATTTGCTTGACTCTTGTGTTGACTGCGTTTCCTGCTGGCGGCAATCGCCAGGGCATTGGCGAGCAGTCTCAAGCGAGCACTCTGCATATGGTTACGACATACGACGAGGTACAAATAGCATCTGGTATGCAACGGGTATCTTCATTCACTAACTTGGGAAACCGGAAGAATAAATATTTTCCCATCCCCCATTCTTCCTGTCCGTGCAACCTGGCTCACATTGTCAATAAAACGGTCAATTTGTGAATCCTCAACCCAACATTGGATTTCAACCTTTGGAAGAAACGCGAGTGATCGATCTTGTTCAGTCGTCGCATCGAGATAACTTTTCTGACGCCCATACCCTTTCACTTCATGCACCGCGAGAGCGTCTACTTGCAGTTCAGCGACAGTTTCAAGAACACGCTCAGCCAGAAATGGCTTCACAATGACAACAACCTGTTTCATAGGAACACCATCTATTAAGAAAACCGTCTCAACGACCTTATACCCGTTGTTGTACCTGAAACTAAATCGAATAGAAAAACGATTGCTTTTGCTGAATTATTTCTACTCAGCCACATTCCTGAGGATTTAACCCCATAATTCTTGTAACAGTGTTGCTAGTTGCTGTGCATCATCTGAGGCAACAACTCGATCTATTCTTGATCGTGGAACCTCAAGTTTTTCAAGTGATTTTTCGACAGATACCCAGAGTTTTGTACGTTTTTTACCCTCAGCAAGATACAGATCCGTAACCTGCTCGCCAAGTCGCTGCACAAGTGCGGTATCGAGGTTCTCATAATAGTTTTTGACGACTTGACGCTGATAACGTGATAATTCGGCCATTCATCCATTCCTCCGGGATTAGTTTGGCCGCGCTGGAAGCAAACGGCCCAGATGACTACAGTATCGGGAAACAAAGGCCTTCCTATCGAGAGAATCCTATGCCAACAATTACCTTTGCAACAGAGAAAAAAGAAATTCAAGTTCCTGAAGGTGCCAACCTTCGTAAGGAGGCACTCGCCGCGGGAGTCTCACTTTACCCGGGGGTTCACAAAGTCCTCAATTGCCACGGCATGGGGTCTTGTGGAAGTTGTCGAGTGCTCGTCACCAAAGGAATGGAAAACACAAGCCCAAGAGGACTCCTTGAAAAAGCCCGCATGGGTGTTTCTATGGCCTACATTGGGAACGAAGAGACCATGCGGCTTGCATGTCAAACACGAGTCAATGGCGATATAACTGTCACCACCTGTCCGCCAACAAACCTTTATGGTGAGAACTTTTTTAGTTGAAATTGTATTCAAGAATGGCGTGATTGACTTGCAACACGGCCAACGGTTGCAGTGATCGCCTGATAAGTTCATTCTGTACTCAAATTCATTCATTTCATTGAGGAAATTTCATGTCATCCGCCCCACCCGTAGTACAAGATACTCCCTCACTAGACAGCCTTCGGTGGAAAAAATTTCCTGTTCTTGATGATGGATTTGTGACATTAGTTGATGTGATGGGAAACGACGCGTCGGTCGTACAAGCTGCGAGAGTCAGTTATGGTGAGGGTACCCGGAAAGTAAGTGATGACCGGCAACTGATCCGTTATCTACTCAGGCATGCCCACACAACACCTTTTGAAATGGCCGAGGTAAAATTTCTCGTACGAGTCCCAATGGATTGCTGGCGGCAGTGGGTTCGGCACCGAACAGCAAATATCAACGAGTACTCAACCCGATACTCACTCGCAATCGATTCAATGCAAGCGACAGGGAACGATGGCTGGAGAAGCCAGGCAGCATCGAATCGACAGGGGTCGGATGGATTTCTTACGAATAATGATGGACACCCTCTGACTCAATCTGAACAAGAATTACAAAGCCTTGCTCGTCGGGTCTACGAAGAAAGACTGCAAGCTGGCATAGCCCGCGAGCAAGCACGCAAAGACTTGCCGCTTTCAACGTATACAGAAGCCTACTGGAAAATAGACCTGCATAATCTCCTGCATTTCCTTGCGCTACGAATGGATAGCCACGCACAACTTGAAATTCGACGGTATGCAGAAACTATTGGGAATGAAATCATTGCGAAACTTTTCCCTCTCTGCTGGGAAGCATTTCTAGACTATCGAGTTGAAGCGATGCGACTCACTCGTCTTGACCGTGGAGTCATTCAGCGTTTGGCATCAGGCAATACAGCCTTGCCGGCTTCTCGTGAAGATTTTCATACAGCTCAAGATGAATCATGGGTCTCTCTGGAGCGATGTCGGGAACGAGATGAATGTTTTGCAAAACTAGCATCTCTCGGACTCGTAACGGAATCGTGAGACGAGGGGAACAACTTCTACCGAGTCGCCTTTGTGATAATCACCACAGTTCTTTGGTAGCACAAGGAGCCCATTGGCGCGAGAGAGCCCGAGTAAGTCGGCTGAACCACCCCACGGCAATGCTTCAGCAAGAAAACCACCCTCAGCCAGTTCGAGATGACAAGGATGATATACGGGCCGGTCACCACTACCTTTCACCGAACCGACTAATCTCGCCGTGAGATGGGAGCCACGCTGCATTTCGAGTGATTGGCCTGTTATAAGTCCCAACGCTGGTCGAACAAACAATTCAAAGCAAACCAGGGCACTTACAGGATTCCCCGGAAGACCGAAGACAAGTGTTGGTGATGCCTCCGGTCGTTGGAAAACCCCAAACCAGATTGGCTTTCCGGGCTTCATGCAAACTTTATGAAAAATACATTCGACGCCCATCTTTTCAAGCATTCTCGGTACAAGGTCATAGTCTCCAGCAGAGACGCCGCCCGAAAGAAGAAGAAGATCAGCCGCAAGCCCTTGAGCCATTAAAGCCCGCAGTGACTCTGCATGATCTTTGGCAATGCCCATCGGGATCGGCTCTGCACCGCAACGTACGACTGCAGCAGCAAGCATGGGCTCGTTCGTGTTACGAATTTGACCTTTTCCTGGAATTTTACAATCAGAAATGAGTTCATTTCCAGTCGTAATAATTGACACACGAGGTGGTGCATTCACTGTTACATGGGATACGCCTACCTCAGCAGCAAGGCCTATATGAACTGGCTCTAACTCAACACCACTGTGGATAACTGTCTGGCCTTTGTGAAAAAAACTTGCCTTTTTACTCACGTGCTGGCCGAATCGGAAGTGAGAATCATGTAAAGAAACGTGCTCGCCGGTGAGACCATCCGAACTGCCTGGAACGACTCGCTCAATTGGAATAACGGCGTCTGCCCCTGTGGGCATCGGAGCACCGGTCATGATTCGAATACATTGCCCTCTCTTGAGAATAATTGCAGTTGTTTCACCGGCACCAATTTCAGCAACAACATCAAGGGTCACAACCTGCTTATCATCCTCAGCGAGAGCAAAGTCGCTAGAAAGAACTGCGAATCCATCCATCATCGAGCGATGCCACGGTGGTGAATCCGTATCTGAAATCACATCTTCTCGTAATTGCATGCCGACAGCATTTTCGATACGAACGCGACGCGGCTGACTACCAACCGCTGCCTTTTCTACTCGTCGCAGTGCTTCTACGACATCAATCATGAGACTAAACCACCACTTGTGGCCCCAAGAAAAGACCGTAGCATTTCGTGACCGTTTACTGTGAGAAAACTTTCTGGGTGAAATTGCACACCATAGACAGGCATTTCACGGTGACGAATGGCCATAATTTCTTTACTTCCATCTGGCGCAAAAGCCCAGGCATCGACCTCAAAAACATTTGGCACCGATGCTGGATCGATCACCAAACTGTGGTATCGAGTGGCTTCTATTGGTGAAGAAAGCCCTGCAAACAAGCCCCTACCGGAATGCTCGATCTGATCAACCTTGCCGTGCATCAGTTGCTTTGCTGGAACGATCTTTCCACCAAAAACCTGTCCAACAGCCTGGTGGCCAAGGCAAACCCCGAGAATCGGCATGCGACCCGCAAAACGACGCACAACATCACAGGAAATTCCCGCTTCGTCCGGGGTGCATGGACCAGGTGAAATGAGCAGGTGGCTAGGTTGCTTCGCAGCAATTGCGTCACCATCGATGCAATCATTTCGATAGACCTCAACGTTCAAGCGTGGCTCTATTTCGCCAATTCTTTGAACAAGATTCCATGTGAACGAATCATAGTTATCGATAAGAAGCAACATAGACGAAATGAGATCTGTTTGTTTGAAAAACTCGGCGTTACCCCAAAAGTGTCACTGGATGACCAACACGCTCAACGAGTGGAATCACTTGGGGTTTATAAATTGTTGTATACGCTTCAGCCTGACGATGAGCATCGAGAGCCTCTTGGGAAGACCAATGCTCGATCATCGTAAAACGGTTTGTCTCCGATTGCGAGTGATAGACATCAAATCGCTCACAACCTGACTCGTTTCTACTCTTTCTCATTGCCTCACAGAGCAAGTCACGCACTACCTCAATATCACTTTCCTCTTTTACCGTCAGAATAATGTTCATACAAATCATTTAATTACATCCTTACATCAGTACAACTCTTTACTGTACCACGACGGGTTTCAAAGTTTTTCTCTGACCATATTTGCGGGCCAGAATACGAATATACGGTGGTAGAAAAGCTGCTCGATGGGCAAATGAGCCACGAGTTGCTTCTCGATCACCCTCACTTGGCTCGAAAAAGTCTTCGAGACAAAATCCCGCGCGGCATATTCCACCAAGAATATCTGTGAAAGAATGTACAAATTCATCTGTTCCAACTTCCCTCAAACGAGAGGGTGGCGCCGGCGGAAGCGCTTTTGAGTACTCTGCTGATCGACACTCCGGAAAAATTACTTCGTACCGCCCATCTGAATTCGGATGCAATGATGACTGTAAACTTCTCGGAGATTTATGCTGACTCATGTACAAACCACCCGGACGACAAACACGTACAATTTCAAAGAAAAGTTGTGTGAGAGAAGGTAGGTAGCAACTACTGACCGGATGAATAACGATATCAAAATGATCATTTTTCAACATTTGAAGGTCGTCCATCGAACTCTGTATCAGCTCGAGATGAAGTTTCCGTTCTCTTGCAACCTGTCGATCGAGGTCAAGCATTGACGCTGACAGGTCGACAACAGTCACTTTTGCACCAGCCGCCGCGTAAAGCGGACCATGCTTTCCTCCACCTGCGGCAAGGCAAAGAATTTCCATCCCCTTCAGGCTCGAAGGAAGCCAAGGGCGATCGGCAGGACCACCTGTGCCAAGCCAATTCCTCGGATCTATAAATGCCTCATCGCAGGCAGGGCTTGCCAAAGCGTCGTGTGCTTTGGCAAGCCGATCCCACGCGGCTGCGTTCTTATACAGTGTTGCTTTCGAAACGGAAGAGTCGGAACCGTTTTCCATAATTCAATTTTTAATCACGTGGGACTGATTGAAGCAGTCCCATTTGTCTCATTTCCGCAAGTGGTGGCCCCGGCCGCCACTTCTTTCGACGAGCGTCGTAGATTGCTGGAACAAGTGTCTGACGACCAGTTTCAGGATGCTCACAACATTCTCCAGCGAGTGGGAGCTCAAAGACTTTGCCACTTTCTCGACAAACATAGTGAATAACAATCACATCATCGTTCTCAACGGCGGGGGGTCTCTTTGCAAATACGGACGGATAGAGAAGCCATGAGGCAATAACCAGACCGAGTATCGCACCCCAGAGACGCATATCTTTCATAAGAAATCTCCTACGAGTGAATAGTTTAGTTTCGGTCCCACAACTCATCTACTACTGCGTCATCTAAAGGATCTCCACCGTTCGCTGTAGCTAATGAACTTATGATGTCTCCATTGCAGATTACCCCAATATTATGGAACTCCATCTGAGGCGTTTGACCAGCGTTTGTATGGGGTCCTTTTCGAAATTTCCGGCTAAAGCCTTCAACATGCCCATCAACAAAGACTGCATTGGCAAACCCACCTCCATGACGAAAATGCACGACTGGGTCAGTCGTCGAGGGTAGATCAAAACCACCAGTTTGTTCTCTTAGACCATAGGGTGCTGAAAAATTAACCATAGCAGTCTCTGCAAATGCAACTGTTCGAGAGGTCTCAGGGACATCTCTGATTCGATATGCTTTATCTTGAGTACATGCCCCAACATTCATAGTCCAATCATCGTTATACACATAATCTGAACCGGGGCCGAGCTCCTTATTGTACCCAAATGCGGTGACGATACGATCACCATACTGAACTTTCTCAAGCATAGATTCTGAAAAGTTTGGGCACTGCAAAACAGAAGCATTTGATTCAAAATATGGCTGCAACGGGCCCTTTGTGACATCACACGTGCCATTGGGATCAGTCGTGTAATCAACTTCACCGAACCAAAAAAGAGCTTTACCACCAGGCGTCCAGCTTCCACCAACAGAGGCTGCATAGCGAGTATCATCATCAACCTTCTGACAAGGAAACTTTTTATTTGCAGACATGTAACTGTGCATCGCGACTCCTAATTGCCGCACGTTGCTTGAACAGCTTATGCGACGAGCCGCCTCTCGAGCTTGCTGTACTGCAGGCAGCAATAAACCGACGAGGACACCAATAATTGCTATGACCACAAGCAATTCAATCAGCGTGAAGCCTGCTTTTTTTCCGCCACATGCCGGTGCAGTCGTATGACTCTGAAATGGCATATTTCCCCCATGAATGTAGAGATTTTGTCTCATGAAATCTTCCTCTCGATCACAGCAGAATGCACTTTCTGTGATCATGAATGTAAATCTGTCTACGGACCACTCGCGTGGAACGTGCCCATGAAACCGCCCTCGCAGTCACACGTGCTCTCAATGCGTAGTGGTAGGTCTTCTGACTTTCAGACGTGTTTGGACAACACCTTCTCGCGATCAGGAATGTGATCGCAATGGTTGTGAATGGTGTCCAAGCCAAGTAATTGATAGTACTTATCTGATTACAGCGGCGGGGCCGTCCCGGAATTACACCGGTGTTCCCTGTATGCTCCTCAATGCCAGCCGGCCTGAGGAGCCACCAAACGCTAGGTGGAAGCATAGGGTTATGCATCGCTATGTCAACTGCTGGCCCTATGCTCCGTATGCTTATTCGGAAAACTCCACCTCCCCGGAAGAGCTTTCCAAGTCACAGCCTTGGAGTGATAATTTTTTACGATCAGAGGATCTTTTACACCCAAGAATACCGGTTGTATGACGTCAACCCTTACAGTCAGCGCGACAGTCAAAAGCACGATCTTTTTCCCGACTGATACAGCTAAGTCCTTACTGAAAAAAAACTTAGAGCCAACTCAAGCCTGTTTCCCTCGTCCGCCGATAGCCCCTGTGTCCCCCGGGGCATCACTGTGTCCGTCGGGTAACGAAACGGGGGCGGCAGTAACCTGATTTTTCTCGAGTCACGGATTGGCTCGGGCAGGCCTGCCGCAGAAAATAGTTCGTAGATCACACCCTCGGGGTGACAAGACCGCGCGGTCGGGATGAATCATTCAGGCGTGATCTACAAGCAAAGGAGATGTGGCTCGATGAAGCGTATGATGTTTCTCGGTGCACTAGTTTTAGGTGTAACCGTCTGTAGTCAGTCTTATGGATTTGAGCTTCTTGATAGAATGCTCGGCCATGGCTGTTGCGATTCGTGTTGTGATTCATGTGAGCCGGCTTGCGGATGTGAGCCAGCTTGCGGATGTGAACCAGCTTGTGGTTGTGAGCCAGCTTGCGGATGTGAGCCAGCTTGTGGTTGCGAGTCAGCTTGTGATGATGGTTGCTGCGACAGTTGCTGCGATAGCGGTTGCTGTGGTGGTAAAAAGCATGATTTATTCGGTGGCTTGAGAGGTCTCTTCGATCGATGTCATCGTCGTGGATGCTGCGATAGCTGCTGTGACGAGCCAGCTTGTGGTTGCGAGCCAGCTTGTGGTTGCGAGCCAGCTTGTGGTTGCG
>ERZ802830.140-NODE-140-length-69456-cov-10.2709_pt1 | contig 69456 bp, 60 predicted proteins | sample MGYA00345654_ERZ802830 | MGnify/ENA primary metagenome ERZ802830 (study PRJEB30503, sample SAMEA104212375) | marine metagenome | biome: Westerlies Biome; feature: [SRF] surface water layer (ENVO:00010504) within the epipelagic zone...; material: water...
CAACCACTGATCGTCCGGCCAAATCAGGAGGCGCAATAGATTTTTGAGCGCTGATTGGGTCATCCCGATGCATCACACACACACATTCAAGATTAAAAAATTTTGCGTCCAGCCCGGCGACGGGAACAGGCGTGTCAATCAGGCCAATATCAATTTGCTTCGTGCTCACCCAATCGGCAATCTGGCGGGAGCTTCGCACAAGTATGTCAATGTTGACGTCACTATGTTTGTGTTGGTACGCCGCGATCAGTGACGGAAGAAAATTGATTGCCATTGCGCCGTTGGTGGCAATGCGGACACGTCCCGTTGAACCAGCACGGATTTCTGTCACGCGTTGCGTAATTCTCTCCAACACCAGCAATCCTTGGGCCATTTCATCCTGCAACAGTAGCGCCTCTCTGGTTGGGGCAAAGAAGCCACGATCGCGCTGAAACAATTTAAAACCGATGAATTTCTCCAGATTTGCCAACGCAATGCTCACGGCCGGTTGGCTGAGATTGAGCTGTGTTGCGGCACGGGAGATTGAGCCAGCAGCCATGATGGCATCAAAGACCTCGATATGGCGTTGCTTGATCTGCAAGTGAAGCCCCCACGCTGATCGCCAACCTGATTAGGTGGATATAAACAAAATTTATATTTTTATAATATTAATTAAATTATTTTTATTTGATTTGTTTTTTAGCGTTAAGTCAATACGGCGAGACTTTGCTGTTATTGCGACCAGAAGAACCCGAAGCGTTTTCAAAAATCTCTCAGGGTATAAATGGGCAGGTCGCAAAAAAGGCCGGGTCGCAAAAAAGGCCGGGTCGCAAAAAAGGGTAGGCTGTAAAAGAGGGGGGAGCATGGCATTAAATTCTACTGCAGACATCGTATCGCTTCCTGAAAAGCATCACGTTTACTGGACCGATGATATCGCGCCACTTCCAGAGACACACACGTCTGTTGTGTCAGAGGCAGATGTTGTGATTATTGGGTCAGGCTACACCGGCATGCATGCCGCTATAGTTGCCGCCAGTCATGGCAAAACGACACAGGTTCTGGATGCGCAGACGCCCGGTTGGGGATGCAGCACGAGAAACGGGGGCCAAATTAGCGGCAGCGTCAAGCCATCGCTTCATCGACTGTCAAAAAGGTTTGGCGTTGAGCGGGCCCATGCCATCCGCGCAGAGGGTGAGGCGTCGCTGAATTGGGTTGAGCATTTCGTTGAAACAAACAACATCAAATGTGATTTTGCAAGAAATGGCAGATTTCACGCGGCGCACACCCCACGGCATTTCGATAAATTGGTCACCGAGGCCAAAAGATTGAATGCCGAGGAGAATACCCCGATAAAAATCGTGCCACGTCATGATCAATATCAGGAAATTGGGTCAGACGCCTATTTCGGGGGCGTTGTGTTTACGCATCACGCGTCTTTGCATCCGGCAAAATATTATTCCGGCATTTTGCAAACGGCTTTGGATGCGGGTGTCCGCGTTACCGGCCTTTGTCCAGCCACCTCGATCGAACGGTCGGGTGCTGGCTTTATCGTTTCCACTCCAAAAGGAAGATTAAAAGCCGGTAAAGTTGTCATTGCAACGAACGGGTATAGCGGAAACTTGATGCCCTATGTGCAGCGCCGGGTGATTCCAATCGGCAGCTATATCATTGCCACTGAGAGATTGCCGAGGTCCGTTATCGACCGCCTCATTCCCTCGGACAGGGTAATAAGTGACACCTGCAAAGTCGTATATTATTACCGTCCGTCACCCGACCGCAGCAGAATTTTATTTGGTGGCCGTGTATCGGCCAACGAGACGAATCCGGTAACAAGTGGACCGAAGTTACAGCATGATTTATGCCGCATTTTCCCTGAATTGAAGGGGATTGGGGTGTCTCACTCATGGAGTGGTAAAGTAGCCTACAGCTTTGATGAATTGATGCATATTGGCCAGCATGGCGGTGTGCATTATGCGATGGGTTACTGTGGATCAGGCGTTGGTATGGCGAGCTATCTTGGCATGAGACTGGGGCAGCAGGTGCTGGGCCTTGCCGAGGGTAAGACAGCGCTGGATAATGTCGATTTCCCGACACGGCCATTTTACCGGGGCAAGCCATGGTTTCTGCCGGCAATCGTTGGGTGGTACCGAATGTATGATCGGTGGCAATGCCGCCAGGCTCAAAGGAATTCAGCAAATGGTGAAGCCGGAAGATTTGCTGAGGATGCCTCACAAACTGTGGGGTGAACTTTTCCGGTAATAAAATCTGCAGAGATCTGTCTTGTGACTATTTGACTAGGATTAGACTATCGACGGAAAACTGCAAAATGTGAGGTCCTTGATTGGGCCTCAGTCAAAATAACAGGGAGGTAAAGATGAATTTCAATCTATCAACAAAAGGGCCCGGTAAAACTCTCTTGGGTGCATTGAGTGCAGCGGCATTTTCAGTTCTGGCCATCGGTCAGGCCCATGCTGATCCAATCACTGTGGTTTCATGGGGTGGATCTTACGGCAAAGCGCAGGATGCCGCATTATTCACAGACGCATCAAAGAATTCCGGTATTGAGATCAATCGTGAGTCCGGCGCCAGCATGTCGAAGGTTGTGCTGCAGGTTGAGTCCAACGCAGTGACATGGGATCTGGTCGTAAGTGGCTCAGGTAGCTGCGCCGCTGCCGCAGCCAAAGGCGCTTTGGAAAAAATCGATTTCAATGTTGTCGATGTGTCAAACTTCTTGCCAAACACCTATACCGACTATTGTGTCGGCTCCGATGTGTTTGCCACGGTCTTTGCCTGGAACACGGACAAATACGGCGCGCCTGGCACAGCCGGAGCACCGAATTCCTGGGCTGATTTCTGGGATGTAGAAAAGTTTCCGGGAACGCGGTCCTATCGTCTGAATAATGTCGATGGTGCGCTTGAGCCTGCCGTGATGGCGATGGGCGTTGCGCCCGAAGACGTCTATGACTTTTTGTCGACTGAGGATGGTATCAAGAAAGCCATCGATAAGATTCGTGAGCTGAAGCCACATATTGCTGTCTATTGGAAATCTGGCGCTATGCAGGCGCAGTTGATGAAAGATCAGGAAGTTGACATGATCACGGGCTGGAACGGCCGCTTTGACAATGCAAAGAAGGACGGAGCTGTTGTTGGCTACACCTTCAATCAGGCGTTGCGGGATTATGATGGCTTTGGCATTCCCAAAGGCGCGCCAAACAAAGACACGGCAATGAAGTTTCTGGGTGAGGTGTCAAAGGCAAAATATCAGGCCAACCTGCCATTCCACATCACCTATGGCCCGACAAACAAAGAGGCTTATGAGGTGACGACAGCGCCGAAGGAACTTTTGGAGGCGCTTCCGTCACACCCAAATAACGTATCAAAAATGCTGGCTGTCAGCCTCGATTGGTACGCAAAGAACAGAGAGAAAGCTCAGGAAATGTATATGGAGTTGTTGAGCGAGTAACTTCCACTCTCAGACAAAGCAAAATACGAGGGCGCCAGCCCTCGTGTTTCACTCAAGTGTCACGATCAGCTGTCACGATTACATATCTCTATCAAAAAGCCAATCATTAAACAAATATGAGCAAGACATGACTTCAGATGCGTCTGCCTCACTGACAATTTCAGTCACCGAATTGACCAAGAAATATGGACGGGTTTTTGCACTTAATGCGGTCAGCATAGATGTACGCGCCGGTGAGTTTCTCACATTATTGGGCCCCTCGGGTTCGGGCAAGACAACATTGCTGATGGCGATTGCGGGGTTTAACAGGCCTGATTCTGGACGCATCTGTTTTGCCGATGAGGACATAACGGTTCTTCCGCCACACAAACGCGGCGTCGGCATGGTGTTTCAGAATTATGCGCTGTTTCCCCATATGTCGGTTTTCGAAAATGTTGCCTTTCCCCTCAAGCTCCGCAAAATTTCTGCTGAAGAAAAACATCACCGCGTTTTGGAAGCGCTGAAAACGGTTCAATTGTCAGACTATGCGGAAAGAGGCATAGACCAGCTATCGGGTGGTCAGCGCCAGCGTGTGGCTTTGGCACGGGCATTTGTCTTTGGTCCGAAAATCCTGCTGATGGACGAACCTCTGTCCGCGCTTGACAAAAAGCTGCGTGAGGAAATGCAGATTGAGCTCAAGCAATTGCATCGCCAGTTGGGTGTCACAACGGTTTATGTCACGCATGACCAACGCGAGGCACTTACCATGTCGGATCGGATTGCCGTGATTAACGAAGGTGAATTGGCACAAATTGGAACGCCGCGTGAAATCTACAACAGGCCAGCCAATCAGTTTGTTGCGAGTTTCATTGGTGAGTCCTCCTTTATTCCACTTCATCGGGATGATTCTGGACAGCTGGTGCATGAGGGTGTGGCAGTTCTTCCGGTACCAAACGAGGAGACAGGCAAGGAGTGGTCCCTTGTGATCCGGCCGGAGCGGCTGCTGCTGGAAAAACCAAAAGCAAAAAGAACAAACGGTAAAATTTACTTTGATGGTGTGATCACGGAACTTGTTTATCAGGGTGAGACCGCCATTGTCATGATCGAGCTGGGCAATGGTAAAATTTTGACATCAAGAGCCAACACGCGTGCCGGTGATGATGTTGACTCCCTCGAACTTGGGCAAACAGTGTCGGTTTCCATAGATAAAAATGATGCGATTGTCATTCCCGGTGAAACAAAGTGATGGCGTCTCCCGAAATCAACAAAATCGAGCATTTAAACGCCGACAAATTACGGGCCGCCGAACGTCGTGAGAATTTAACAATTTTTGCCTTGTCATTGCCGGCGCTGATTGCGGTTTTTGTGGTCATCGTCATCCCTGTGGGCTGGCTGTTCTCACTATCATTTCTTGATAGCTCCGGGCAATTGTCGCTGGTCAATTATCAGAAGATGATAGAGTACAAATCATATGCGAGGGTTTTTAAAACCACCTTCAATGTCAGCATCCTCACGACGTTGCTATGTATCCTTATCGGTTATCCGCTGGCCTATTTCCTGTCCCAGATTCCGCGCAGATATGTTGGCTTTTTCATGCTCACAGTCCTGTTGCCCTTCTGGACATCATTGCTGGTGAGGACCTACGCTTGGTTGGTGATGTTACAGCGGAACGGCTTGATCAATAACTTCGCGATCGATCTGGGGCTCTGGGATACACCATTGAAACTGGCGCATAATTTGAATGGGACGCTGATTGGCATGGTTCATATCATGTTGCCGTTTCTGATCCTGCCGCTTTATGCCGCGATGCGCCGTATTGACCCGCATGCTCTGCAGGCGGCGGCGAATTTGGGAGCCACCCCGGTCCAGGCATTCTGGCAGATTTTTGTGCCACTCTCCTTGCCCGGCGTGGTGGCGGGTTCACTCATTGTTTTTGTTCTTTGTCTTGGGTTTTATGTGACGCCAGCCGTGCTTGGTGGTGGCAGGGTGATTTTGGTATCAATGCAGATCACGGCTATCTTGGAGGATCAATTCAACTGGGGTGCAGCCAGTGCGCTTGGTGTTGTTTTGTTGGTGCTGACATTTGCCGCGTTATTCCTGGCTTCAAGATTCCTGAAGCTGGATGAAGTCATGTTTGGAAAGCGCTAAAATGAGCTGGTGGCAAAAAGCAGCAAGTGAGACCCAAGTCACGCACCGACAGCGAGTGTGGCTGTATATCCTTGCGACCATTATCATGTTCCTGTTGGTGATCCCGACGGTAATCGTGATTCCAATGTCATTTTCGGAGTCGCAATATCTGGAGTTTCCACCACGGGAATGGTCGTTGCGGTGGTATCAGGAATATCTGAACACGCCACGGTGGGTGAACGCGACAATCACATCTTTCAAAGTGGCAACGCTGACCATGCTGGTGGCCACGCCATTTGGCACCATGGCTGCCTATGGGTTGTTTGTGTCCGGCGGCAGAATGAGCAAAATGCTGTTTTTCACGCTGATGACGCCAATGATTGTGCCGGTAATCTTGATTGCGATTGGCACATTCTATGTCTTTGGCAGGATCGGTCTGGTGAACTCAATCTTTGGGCTGGTCATGGCCCATACTGTTCTGTCAGTACCAATTGTGATGATCATAGTCACCTCGGCGTTGCGCACCTACGATCTGAACCAGGAGAGGGTTGCCCAAAGCCTCGGATCTACAAGGATCAGGGCCTTTTTTGAAATCACCTTGCCGCAATTGAAATTTTCGATTGTGACCGCTGCCTTGCTGGCATTCCTGACCTCATTTGACGAGGTTATCATTTCCATATTCCTGTCAGGCGGCGGCAATTCGACATTGACCAAACAGATGTTCAGCGCGTTGCGGGATTATATCGACCCGACAATCGCCGCCATTTCAACATTGATGATTTTATTGTCCACCGGGTTGATGCTTGGCCTGCAAATTCTTGGGGGCAGGGGGGCAAGATAACCCGGGTAGATGGGGTGTGCCGCGAGACGTCCGCTTTCGCCCTAGTCGATCTTGTCCTGTGCGTCGGTGAAGGCGCGGACCAGCGATTTGATGCTCTTTCCCGAATTTGGATCATAGCGGCATTGCATCGCGTTTGAGCAATAACCGCTGGCATCATTATAGACTGCCACAAATGTTCGGTTTGCGCCCTTGTACACGCAGATTTGCTTGCCTTTGTAGGCTTTTCTGGAGGCGAGTCGGCACTGCGTCATCTGCGGAGCTTCTGACAAACCCCGCCAAACCCTTTGCATTTTTTCGAAGCCAAGACCCAAACCACTTTTCCAATCTTGGGCACTTGCAGTAACCGGATTGGCCATGGTCAGGCAGATTAGACAGAGGGCATAAGCAAGTTTTGGCATGGATGCATCACCTAAAATCGAACAGATTAGCCAATGTTTTTAACGCGGTTTGCTTTTACGTCTTGCCAATCAGGGCCTCTTCTTCGTGTGTGTAAAAAGAAGAGGCCCTCCAATTTGTCGTTGTCTGGGAGGATAACGATATTGGCATTTTGCTGCGTGGTCAGCAGAGGCAGGGCCACACAGCTTTATTTGTTTATTTCACGGCCGTGAGATGAAACAGAGTTAATTTTGCAACTATATTGTGCAAATTTTGCAGCACCAGAAAGCAGACCAAAAAAAGGGCAGCCGCAAAGAGACTGCCCTCCGTTTCCTCCCAGAAACTCCTTACGCTCAGCCGCGCATTGTTCATTGCGGCGTTACGACAAAGAAAGCGTGCACGTTACATCTTCGGATTTCCAATGGCCAATTGTCGCACCACAGAAAACCTCCCCAATTGATGGCCCTCATCAGCATCCACCATATTGATTTTCCTGCAACATCATTCCCCCCATGGACGGTGAGGCATGTATCTTCAGCGACAATAAAATTTAGTTCAGGAAGGGCCAATCGGGTAATGATGGCTGGCGCCCGTGACGTGAGCGAAAGAGCGGCGGGCTGGCACGATCATATAGCCGTCGTGAAAGCGCCATGAGGCATCATGGGTGGCGGGCCATCAAGGTGGAGTGATTTTCGGAGGTCTGGAGCGGCGTGCGGGAATCGAACCCGCGTCTTTAGCTTGGAAGGCTAAGGTCTTACCACTACACAAACGCCGCACGCGAGCGTTCTCAAGTATTTGAATAGTAACAAAATTCTCAAATGAAACGCCATTTGGTGGTAATTTTTACGGTTTAACTAACCATTTTACCACCAAATGACAGCCCGTTTGAGGATCTCAAATATGCCTGTTACATCCAACACCCGGAACCGTGTGGTGGCGGTTCCCGCTCGACAACAACGGTATAACACCCTTGATAAAAAAATAAAAGGCCTTGGTTTGCGGGTAACGCCGCAGGGCCGCAAAATCTGGTTTCTGCAGGTGATGCATGACGGCAAACGCCATTATCGCACGCTTGGCGAAATGCCCGCCATGTCTGAGATTGCGGCCAGAGAGGCGGCGCGTGATCTGCTGGTTCAGATCAAAATTGACGGGGTCGCCACCCCGACGATGCGTCGTGACAAAATCTTTGCACATGTGGCCGAGGTGGTATTTCGCCGGCATGGTCAACGGTGGAAACCGCGAACATTGCAGGTTAATCGTGCAAATGCAGGCATCATTCTGACCTCTGTGCTCATAGCCTTAGCATTCGGGCGTTAACCATTCGACACAATTATGTGTCACCTTTGCGAGACCGGTTTTGCAATCATTGAAGATGGCCGAACAATGCTACCCTAGAAATATTATTCGAAGTGAGTCAAGGGATCCTAAGATTCTGAATACATTAGGAAATATTGATATAATGGCAACCTGTTCGATGGGCGTTCGTGATATAGATCACTCGCTATCAGGCGCGTCGGCGCTGATGCTGATAATCTCGTCGGTCTCAGGATTATAGATGATGAAGAGGTTATATTTACTATCTATAGTCCACCATCCAAGGTTGAAAAACAGCGAGTCTTGAGCAAAGGATGTGCCACCATTACCAAGCGCCTGTCGGTATATTTGAAGGGCTACGCCGTCTCGTATTTTGGGGATTCCTGACCCACCGTAAATCCCTGATATCCAGAATTTATTCTTGGTGATGTCAACGAAACCCGCTTCATCTAGCATGGTAAACAGGCCGCTGGCCGTCAGACTCTGCGACTGCCAGATATCATTAACAGCTTTTGAAAGAGATCGGCTCTCGCGTCCAATATCCAAAGGTAGGAAGGCATGGTGGCACCATTTCATTTCCGCTTCTGCAGGCAGCTGGGGTGCCGAGACGTCAGGTTGCCTTTGCGCGGGTGTGCTGAACACTGAATTGTTGGGGGATCTCCACCGTCTGCCAACTCCCGCCCTCTGCCCAGAAACCCTCTGCCCAGAAACCCGCTGCCCAGAAACCGTCTGCCCAGAAACCCATCTCTCAGTAAAAATTTTATCGTTTGGTAAAAAAATCTTGCCTCCCCTCTTTTTTTCTCGCAAATTAAAACGCGTGATGTAGTGCTGTGGCCCAAAATCGCCACGACACCGGCAAGGGAGAAGAGGAATGGCCAAACCACAGACCATTGATGGGATCGCTGCGCAGCGTCTGCCGGCAGATCAATATGCCGAGAATTTTGCTGACGCGCATCCACCGCTTGATGGCCATGAGGCGCTGGTCGAGGCTGACCGCTGCTATTTCTGCTATGACGCGCCGTGCGTCACGGCCTGTCCCACTTCGATCGATATCCCGAAATTCATCCGGCAGATTTCGACGGGCAATCTGAATGGCTCGGCAAAGACCATTTTTGACCAGAACATCCTTGGCGGCATGTGCGCCCGTGTCTGTCCCACGGAAACGCTATGCGAGCAGGCCTGTGTCCGCGAGGCCGCCGAGGGCAAACCGGTGAAAATCGGGCTGCTGCAACGCCACGCCACCGATGGTGCCATGCGCGACAACCGGCAATTCTATGAGCGGGCCGCGCCCACTGGCAAAAAGATTGCCGTTGTCGGGGGGGGGCCGGCGGGTCTTGCCTGTGCGCACCGGCTGGCGATGTATGGGCATGATGTCGTTGTGCTTGAGTCTCAGCCAAAGGCAGGTGGTCTCAATGAATATGGCATTGCCGCCTATAAAACGACCGATGATTTTGCCCAGGCTGAAATTGATTATGTCACCGCCATTGGCGGCATCGAGATTCGCCATCAACAGGCTCTTGGCGCAACGGTTACACTTGATGGTCTGTGTGAGGATTATGACGCGGTCTTTCTCGGCATTGGCCTTGGCGGCGTTAACCGACTTGGCCTCGCCGGTGAGGATGCGCCCGGTATTGCCGATGCCACCCGCTACATTGCCGCGCTCAGACAGGCTGACGATCTGGCCAGCCTTCCGGTGGGCCGCCGCGTTCTGGTCATTGGTGGCGGCATGACGGCGATTGACATTGCCGCGCAGACAAAGCTGCTGGGGGCCGAGGAGGTGACCATCGCCTACCGCCGGGGCCGCGAGGATATGAACGCCTCCGCCCTCGAACAACAACAGGCCGCCAATAAGGGCGTCGTCATCCGTCATTGGGTGCAACCGAAAACCATCAAAACCGATGCTGATGGCGTCTCTGCGGTGACACTTGAATACACCGAAAACCGTGATGGCAGGCTTGTCAGCACGGGTGATGAGATCACGCTTCAGGTTGATCAGCTGTTCCGCGCCATCGGCCAGCAGCTTGACGACAATCTTGGAGATGATGAGGCGCTTGCCAGCCTGACGATGGAAAAAGGGCGGATCAGGATCAACGGGACAGGCCAGACATCGCTGTCTGGCGTCTGGGCTGGTGGTGATTGTGCAACCGGCGGCGATGATCTGACCGTAACCGCTGTTGCCGAGGGGCGTGATGCTGCCGAGGCGATGCACACGGCGCTCGCATAAAGATGGATTCGGCATAGAAGAGTGATCTGACATAAAGAAGGATTTGACGGGAAAGGAACTACAGACATGGCTGACCTGCGCAACAATTTCGTTGGGATCAAATCCCCGAACCCGTTCTGGCTTGCCTCGGCACCGCCAACCGACAAGGCCTACAATGTAGAGCGCGCGTTTAAAGCCGGCTGGGGTGGTGTTGTCTGGAAAACGCTTGGCCTTGACCCGCATATCGTCAATGTCAACGGACCGCGATATGGGGCGATCTGGGGGGCTGACCGCCGTCTGCTGGGGCTTAACAACATTGAATTGATTACTGACAGACCGCTCGACATCAATTTGCGCGAGATCAAGGAGGTCAAGCGCAAATGGCCTGACCGCGCGCTTGTCACCAGCCTGATGGTGCCCTGCGAGGAGCCCTGCTGGCAGGAAATCCTGAAACAGGTGGAAGACACCGGAAGCGACGGTGTTGAGCTGAATTTTGGCTGTCCGCATGGCATGTCGGAACGCGGCATGGGCGCGGCTGTTGGCCAGGTGCCGGAATATATCGAAATGGTGGCACGCTGGGCAAAATCGCATACCCGCATGCCGGTGATTGTCAAATTGACGCCCAACATCACCGATGTCCGCTATCCGGCGCGCGCTGCCAGGCAAGGTGGGGCGGATGCTGTCTCGCTGATCAACACCATCAGCTCGATCATTTCCGTTGATCTGGACAGCTTCTCACCCGAACCAAGCATTGACGGCAAGGGCAGCCATGGCGGCTATTGCGGCCCGGCGGTCAAACCAATTGCGCTGAATATGGTGGCCGAGATTGCCCGTGATGCGGAAACTGCCGGCCTGCCGATTTCCGGCATTGGCGGGGTGACAACATGGCGGGATGCGGCGGAATTTCTGGCGCTTGGTGCTGGCAATGTTCAGGTTTGCACCGCGGCGATGACCTATGGCTTCAAAATTGTCGAGGACATGATCGAGGGGCTGAGCAACTGGATGGATCAGGCCGGGCATGCCGACCTTGACTCGGTGATCGGGCGGGCCGTGCCGAATGTGACGGATTGGCAATATCTCAACCTCAACTACGTTGCCAAGGCAAGAATTGATCAGGATAGCTGCATCAAATGTGGCCGCTGTCATATCGCCTGCGAGGACACCTCGCACCAGGCGATCACCAATATGGTTGATGGCGCCCGGCATTTTGAGGTGATTGATGCTGAATGCGTTGGCTGCAATCTGTGTGTCAGCGTTTGTCCGGTCGAGAATTGCATCACCATGGAGCAGGTTCCGGCCGGCGAGACGGACACACGCACCGGCGAGACAGTGTCACCGGATTATGGCAATTGGACAATGCATCCGAATAACCCGATGGCTGCGGCTGAATAGATCGGCTGCCGCCAGCAGCATGAAAATCTCCCGACCCTCCTAAACGCACCGGGAAACCGGTGCCTCTTTTTTTTGCCGGGTGATGGGCTGATCAATCCTTGATCAACTGGCCCAGAAACAGCGTTGTCAGCAATTGTTCGGCATCGGCATAATGCGACTGGTCATCATCGTCGCGGCGCAGCACAGATCTGATCTGCACATCGAAATCGGCATAATGCTGGGTGGTCGCCCAAATCGCAAAAATCACATGCCGTGGATCACAGGGTGCCAGCTTGCCGGCATCAATCCATGACTGGATGATTGCCGCTTTTTCATCAACCAGATCATGCAGATCCTCTTTTAACAGCGGGCCGATATGCTGGGCACCGCGCAACACCTCATTGGCGAAAAGCCGGGACTCACGCGGCAATTGACGCGACATCTGCAGCTTGTGGCGGATATAGAGACTCAATTCCTCACGCGGGTCGCCATCGGCCCGCAGATTGCGTAGTGGTGCCAGCCACAGATCGAGCAATTTGGTCAGCAGGGTGATATGGATGTCCTCCTTGCTGGAGAAATAATACAGAAGATTTGGCTTTGACATGTCTGCCGCGCTGGCAATCCGGTCCAGCGTCGCGCCACGGAACCCATCCTTTGAAAAAACCTCGAGCGCCGCCTCCAGGATTTTCGCCTCATTGGTGATCTGGATTCGCGTTTTCTGCTTGTGCGCGTTACCGGTCTCTGCCCCAGTATCGCCAAAGGCTGTGTCAGGGGTGGCTGGCAGTGGGTCTTTGACTATATCGGACATTGCTTCGGGTCTGTTATGCCTCATCTGTCCGGCACTGCCTTTTAAAGGTGGCAGAAAAATGAACTATTTTTCAACGCCGGGCGTTTGAATATTTGACCAGCCGGTAAAAATGTTATTTCATTTTATCAAGCGAAAAGCAATTTCTATATTTTGTGCAGCGCGACCTGTTCCGTCTGTCACCTAGGTCATCTTAAACAGGAGTTCCGCCATGCCGGATACCTATGATCCAGCGCCTAATGATCTCAGCTCTTTCTGGATGCCGTTTACGGCAAACCGCCAGTTCAAGGAAAATCCACGCATGCTTGTAGGTGCCAAGGACATGCATTACGACACCATTGAGGGCCATAAGATTCTCGATGGAACGGCTGGATTGTGGTGTGTCAATGCCGGGCATGCGCGGCCAAAGATCGTCAAGGCGGTGCAGGACCAGGTAGCCGAACTTGATTATGCGCCGGCCTTCCAGATGGGGCATCCCAAAGCGTTTGAGCTGGCCAACCGGATTGCCAGCATCGCGCCTGAGGGCATGAACCATGTTTTTTACACCAATTCAGGCTCGGAATCGGTCGAGACAGCGCTGAAAACGGCGCTTGCCTATCACAAGGTGCGCGGCGATGCTGGCCGCACCCGCCTGATCGGGCGTGAGCGTGGGTATCACGGGGTGAATTTTGGCGGCATATCCGTCGGCGGCATTGTTGCCAATCGCAAGATGTTTGGCACCCTGCTGAGTGGGGTTGATCATCTGCCACATACGCATCTGCCTGAGCAGAATGCCTTTACCAAGGGCCAGCCTGACCATGGCGCGCATCTGGCAGACGATCTGGAGCGGATTGCCCAACTGCATGACCCGTCAACCATTGCCGCGGTGATCATTGAACCAGTTGCCGGCTCGACCGGAGTTCTGATCCCGCCAAAAGGCTATCTCGAACGCGTTCGTGAAATCTGTGACAAATATGGATTTTTGCTGATTTTTGATGAGGTGATCACCGGCTTTGGCCGTCTTGGCAGTCCCTTTGCGGCGGATTTCTTCGGCGTCAAGCCTGACATGATGACAACGGCAAAGGGCCTGACCAGTGGCGTCATCCCGATGGGCGCGGTGATTGTTTCTGACGAGATTCACGATGCCTTCATGCGCGGTCCTGAACATCTGATCGAGTTTTTTCACGGCTATACCTATTCAGGCAATCCGGTTGCGGCGGCGGCTGGCCTTGGCACGCTGGAAACCTACGCCGATGAGGGGCTGCTCACACGGGCTGCCAGCCTTGCTGATTACTGGCAGGAAAAGTTGCACAGCCTTGCCGACCACCCGCATGTGATCGACATCCGCAATATCGGCCTGATCGGAGCGGTTGAGCTGCAACCCATTGAGGGGGCACCGACACGGCGCGCGTTCAGCGCGTTTCTCAAGGCTTTTGAGAAGGGCTACATGATCCGCACCACGGGAGACATCATTGCGCTGTCGCCACCGCTGATCATCTCCACCGAACAGATCGATGAGCTGATTGACTGTCTTGGTGAGGTGTTGCGGGAAATCGACTAGCCTGCCTCGCCCGAAAGGGCAAAAGGCCATTCCCCGGCGGATGGGCATTTTTGGGAGATTATGATGACTGATGCAAATGTTGCTGCTCTTGATGGACGGGGCAAGAATTTCCGGATCAATGGCGACCGGCTTTGGGACGCGTTGATGGAAATGGCGAAGATCGGCCCTGGCGTGGCTGGCGGCAACAACCGCCAAACATTGACCGATGAGGATGCCGAGGGCCGCCGCCTGTTCCAATCCTGGTGCGAGGCCGAGGGCATGACCATGGGTCTCGACAAGATGGGCAATATGTTCGCCCGGCATGAAGGCACTGACCCCTCCCTGCCACCGGTGATGGTCGGCAGCCACCTCGACACCCAGCCGACAGGCGGTAAATATGACGGCGTTCTGGGCGTTCTGGCGGCTCTGGAGATTATCCGGACGCTGAAGGAGACGGGCATCAAAACAAAACATCCGATCGAGGTTGTGAATTGGACAAATGAGGAGGGCACGCGTTTTTCACCGCCGATGATGGCATCTGGCGTTTTTGCCGGTGTGCATACGCTGGAATGGGCCTATGGACGGCAGGATGCGGCGGGCAAGAGTGTTGGTGAGGAGCTGGCGCGGATTGGCTGGATCGGCGATGAGGAAGTTGGCGCACGCGATATGGCGGCCTTTTTTGAGCTGCATATCGAACAGGGCCCCATTCTTGAGGATGAGAACATCGACATTGGTGTTGTCACCCATGGCCAGGGGCTGAACTGGCTGCAGGTCACGCTGACTGGGCGCGAGTCACACACCGGCTCAACGCCGATGCCAAAGCGCGTCAATGCGGGCCTTGGCATGGCCAGAATCACCCAGCTGGTTGACGAGATCGCCTGGTCGCATGCGCCGCTTGCCGTTGGTGCGGTTGGCCATTGCGATGTCTATCCGAATTCACGCAATATCATCCCCGGAAAGGCCGTTTTCACCATTGATTTCCGGCATCCAACGCAGGGCGTGATCGATGACATGGAGCAGCGCCTGCGGGATGGAGCCAAAAAGATTTGTGACGACATGGGGCTGGAGATCGAGATCGAACAGGCTGGCCAGTTTGATCCGGTAAAATTCGATGATGGCTGTGTCTCCGCTATCCGGCGGGCGGCAGAGCGGCTTGGCTATTCGCATCGGGACATTGTCTCCGGGGCTGGCCATGATGCCTGCTGGATCAACCGCACCGCGCCCACCGCGATGGTGATGTGTCCCTGTGTTGATGGCCTGTCACATAATGAGGCCGAGGAGATTTCCAAGGACTGGGCAACAGCGGGTGCCGATGTTCTGTTCCACGCTGTGGTTGAAACCGCTGGCATCGTGGATGACTAAATAAATGATCAGGGAGAATGAGACATGAGTACGGTAATCAAAGGCGGAACAATCGTTACAGCTGACAGAACCTATGTGGCTGATGTGCTGATCGAAAAGGGTGTCATCACCGATATCGGCACCGGCCTTTCGGGCAACGAGACGCTGGATGCCACCGGTTGTTATGTAATGCCCGGCGGCATTGACCCGCACACACATCTGGAAATGCCTTTCATGGGGACTTACTCCTCGGATAATTTTGAGTCAGGCACGAGGGCGGCTTTGTCGGGTGGCACCACCATGGTGGTGGATTTCTGTCTGCCAGCACCGGGGCAGTCGCTGCTGACCGCAATTCAGGCCTGGGACAATAAATCCTCACTGGCGACCACTGATTATTCCTTCCATATGGCGATCACCTGGTGGGGTGAGGAAGTGTTCAATGAGATGCCGGTTGTTGTCGATAAGGGCATTAACACCTTCAAGCATTTCATGGCCTATAAGGGCGCGTTGATGGTCGATGATGACGAGATGTATGCCTCGTTCCAGCGCTGTGCGGAATTGGGGGCGATGCCGCTGGTTCATGCCGAAAATGGCGATGTTGTCGCGCAATTGCAGACAAAGCTGATGGCCGAGGGGAATAACGGCCCGGAGGCGCATTCCTATTCCCGCCCACCTGAGGTCGAGGGTGAGGCCACCAACCGGGCTATCATGATTGCCGATATGGCGGGGGTTCCGCTCTATGTTGTGCATGTATCCTGTGAGCAGTCGCATGAGGCGATCCGCCGTGCGCGGCAAAAAGGCATGCGGGTCTATGGTGAGCCCCTGATCCAGCATCTGCTGCTCGATGAGGGCGAATATGCCAATGATGATTGGGATCATGCGGCGCGCCGAGTGATGTCACCACCATTCCGCAATAAACAACATCAGGACAGCCTGTGGGCCGGTCTCCAGGCTGGTAGCCTACAGGTTGTTGCCACCGATCATTGTGCGTTTACTACCGAACAGAAGCGCTATGGCGTTGATGATTTCACCAAGATTCCGAATGGCACTGGCGGTCTTGAGGACCGGATGCCGTTGCTTTGGAGCTATGGCGTCAATACCGGCCGTCTGACAATGAATGAATTTGTCGCTGCCACCTCAACCAACATTGCCAAGGCGCTCAACATGTATCCGCGCAAGGGTGCGATCCTCGAGGGGGCAGATGCCGATATTGTCGTGTGGGATCCTGAGCGCGAAAAGACCATCAACGCAGGCAGCCAGCAATCGGCCATTGATTACAATGTGTTTGAGGGCTTTTCCGTCAAGGGGCTGCCGCGCTTTACCATGACCAAGGGCTATGTTGCGATCAGCGAGAATGAGGTCAAGACGCGCGAGGGTCATGGCAAATTTGTCCCGCGTGAACCGTTCAGTGCGACCAACAAAGCCCTCTCACAATGGAAGGCATTGACGGCTCCCCGCAAGGTGATCCGCGATCCGGCGAATATGCCAGCCGGTGTTTAGCCTGCGGCCGAGACCGGACATCCCCTGAGACGGTGCAGCACTAACCTGTGGCGGCGCTGTTTCGGAGGTAAATTGACTAACGTGACACACCAAGTGACACGTCAAGTGATAAAGAAAGACAGACAATGACGAAATCGTCATCCTCGAATACGGTCATCAAAGCCGAAAAACTGAATCTGGACTTCGATACCAATGACGGCATTGTTCACGCGCTGCGGGATCTTGATCTGGAGATTGAGGCAGGCGAGTTCGTGTCCTTTATCGGTCCATCGGGCTGTGGCAAGACCACCTTTTTGCGGGTGATTGCCGATCTTGAAACGCCGACAGCTGGCAGCATTGCCGTCAACGGCCAGGCCCCGGAACAGGCGCGATTGGCCCGGGCCTATGGCTATGTCTTTCAGGCGCCTGCGCTTCTAAGCTGGCGCACCATTGCCCGTAACATCTCACTGCCGCTGGAGATCATGGGCCTGTCCCGCGCGGAGCAACAGGAACGGGTCGAACGAACGATCAATCTTGTCGGGCTGGATGGCTTTGGCAAAAAATTTCCGTGGCAGCTCTCCGGCGGTATGCAGCAACGCGCCTCGATTGCGCGGGCTCTTGCCTTTGATGCTGACCTGTTGTTGATGGATGAGCCGTTTGGTGCACTTGATGAGATTGTCCGCGACCACCTCAATGAACAGCTGCTCCAGCTCTGGAAAAAGACTGGCAAGACGATCTGTTTTGTCACCCATTCAATTCCCGAGGCCGTGTATCTGTCGACCAAGATCGTGGTTATGTCACCGCGTCCCGGGCGGATCACCGATGTGATCACATCCGACCTGCCTGATGACCGCCCGCTTGATATTCGCGAAACCCCAAAATTTCTTGAAATTGCCCAGCGTGTGCGTGAGGGGCTGCGTGAGGGTCATGCCGATGAATAGGGGGCAGATGAATAGAGCCCCAGTCAAGAGGCAAGCGTCCAGCAAGGGGAGGGTGGTGTGACCGAAACCCTCAAACATAAGGTGCTTCCGATTCTGACCATTGTCGCGGCGATTGGCGTGATCTGGTACGGTTTCACCGTCTATTTGAATGCCCCCTGGCAGATCGATCAATATGAAAAATCGGCCACCGAATGGAGCATGAACGAGCTTGTTCGCGATACGATGGCGCATGACCGGCCGGTGCTGCCAGCACCGCATCAGGTTGTTGTCGAAATCTGGAAAACCACGGTGCAGAAGAAAATTACCTCGAAGCGTTCACTGATCTATCACAGCTGGATCACGCTGTCCTCAACGCTGCTTGGCTTTGTGATGGGCACCTTCACCGGCATGATGCTGGCCATTTTCATTGTTGAGAACAGGGCCATGGACAAATCCCTGATGCCCTGGATCATCACCAGCCAGACAATTCCCATTCTGGCAATCGCGCCGATGATCATTGTGGTGCTGAATGCCGTGGGCCTATCGGGTCTACTGCCCAAGGCATTGATTTCAACCTATCTCAGTTTCTTCCCGATTGCCGTGGGCATGGTCAAGGGTCTGCGCAGCCCTGATCCGATGCTGATTGATCTGATGCGCACCTATAATACTTCACGCTGGCATTTGTTTTTTGCCCTGCGCCTGCCATCCTCGGTTCCCTATCTGTTTACCTCAATGAAGATCGCCATCGCCATCAGCCTTGTCGGGGCCATTGTTGGTGAATTGCCGACGGGCGCGGTTGCTGGTCTTGGTGCGCGCCTGTTGTCCGGCTCCTATTATGGTCAGACGATCCAGATCTGGTCGGCCCTGTTGACGGCGGCCACGCTGGCGGCATTGCTGGTGATCGCGGTCAATATTGCGGCGCAGATCACCCAGCGGATGATGGGGGTGCCAAAATGACCGGCTTGCAGAAACTGCTGAACACCGCCGCCGCGCTGTGTGGTTTTTATGCGCTGCTAACTGGTATTGGCGCCTTGTCACCGGCGTTGCTGCTTGCCGCTGGTCTGGTGATTGCGGGGGGGCTGCGTCTATCGCCGGTGTTGGCGGGCGCGTGGCCGGGCGCATGGTCAATTTTGATGCGTTCCCAGTTCGACCTGTTGATCAGCCTTGTTGCCGCTGGCGCTGTTTTGGCGGCGTTGCAGGATGGTATGGCGGGGGCTGTCTGGGCGCTCGCCATTGCCGCCTGGCTGCATGGCTGGCTGGCGGTCGAAAAGACCATAGCAGATGATGCGCATTCAAAGGGCTTTAACTGGGTGGTGTCGCTCGGTGTTCCTCTGTTTTTTGGCTTTTGGCTGTTGTTTTTCTGGGAGGCTCTGACCATCGGCCTTGGTATTCCGACTGTGTTGCTGCCACCGCCCTCGATGATTGGGGCGCGTCTGGTCAGCTCGACAGCCATCCTGATGGCTGATTTCAGGCAGACCTTTCTCAAAGCTGTCCTTGCCGGCTATGCCATCGGGTGTGGCAGTGCTGTTCTGGTGGCCATTCTTGTCGACCGCAATGATTTTCTGCGGCGCGGCCTGTTGCCCATTGGCAATTTCATTTCGGCATTGCCGATCATTGGCGTTGCGCCGATCATGGTGATGTGGTTTGGCTTTGACTGGCAATCAAAGGCGGCGGTGATTGTCATCATGACCTTTTTTCCGATGATGGTGAACACGCTGTCTGGCCTGAGCGCGGCGAGCGTGATGGAGCGTGACCTGCTCAATACCTACGCTGCCGGCTATTGGCAGAGCCTGTTTAAATTGCGGCTTCCAGCCGCGATGCCCTTTATTTTCAATGCGCTGAAGATCAATTCGACTCTGGCCCTGATTGGCGCCATCGTAGCCGAATTCTTTGGCACCCCGATTGTTGGCATCGGGTTCAGGATTTCGACCGAAGTTGGCCGTATGAATTTGGATATGGTCTGGGCCGAAATTGCGGTTGCCGCGCTTGCCGGCTCTGCAAGTTATGGTGCTTTGAGCTTGTTGGAAAGGCGGGTCACCTTCTGGCACCCATCGTACCGAACGAAATAACGAAACCACAACCCAATTCACCACCCAATTAACAATCTAATTTACAACAAGGGAGACGAAAATGAAAAAACTGGTTTTAATGGCACTGGCTGCTGGCCTGACAATGTCAGGCGCGGTGGCGCAGGCAGCAGACAAGCTGACCCTGCAATTGAAATGGGTCACCCAGGCACAGTTTGCCGGCTATTATGTGGCGCAGGACCAAGGTTTCTATGACGCTGAGGGGCTCGACGTTACAATAAAGCCCGGCGGTCCTGATGTGGCACCGGCGCAGGTGATTGCCGGCGGTGGTGCTGATGTTGTCCTTGACTGGATGCCATCGGCGCTGGCAACACGCGAAAAGGGCGTGAACCTTGTTAACATCGCCCAGCCGTTCAAATCATCGGGCATGATGCTGACCTGCCGCAAGGATACAGGAATTAAGTCACCTGCTGATTTCAAAGGCAAGACCCTCGGTGTCTGGTTCTACGGCAATGAATATCCCTTCCTGTCCTGGATGAGCCAGCTTGGCCTGCCAACAGATGGCAGCGCTGGCGGCGTGACCGTGCTGAAGCAGGGTTTCAATGTTGACCCTATTCTGCAAAAGCAGGCCGATTGCGTCTCAACAATGACCTATAATGAATATTGGCAGATCATTGATGCGGGCCTTTCTGCTGATGAGCTGGTTGTTTTCAAATATCAGGACCAGGGCGTTGCCACGCTTGAGGACGGGATCTATGTGATGGAAGACCGGCTCAAGGATCCGGCTTTCGAGGACCAGATGGTCCGCTTTGTCCGCGCGTCGATGAAGGGCTGGAAATGGGCTGAGGAAAACCCGGATAAGGCTGCTGACATCGTTCTTGAGAATGACGGCTCAGGTGCGCAGACAGAAAAGCACCAGCGCCGGATGATGGGTGAGATCGCCAAGTTGACAGCCGGCTCCAACGGCGCCCTTGATCCCGCCGATTATGAGCGCACCGTTGCCACGCTGATGAAGGGTGGCTCTGATCCGGTGATCACCAAGGCACCAGCAGGCGCCTGGACGCATGCGATCACCGACAAAGCGCTGTAACACCAGCCTTGATGCACAACAACCTGTGCCGCAAAACAAAAGAGAGAGGGGGCGTCATGCCCCCTTTTTCATGTCACTTTCATGCGTCACTTTCATACATCGCCGTCATCTGTAGACCTGCCGTCATCTGTAGACCTTACGTGCCGGTCATCACACTCTGCGCCCAGATCTATGGTTGACCGGCCACAATCTTGGCTAGATCACAGCCGAGAACAGCTCCTGCAAATTATTGCTGCTCAACGGCACCGGATTGCCGCCACATGAAGGGTCGGCGAGCGCCATCTCAACAAGCTCTTCAATGCGGTCATTACCAACCCCCATGTCGCCAAGGCGGCGCGGGATGGCGAAACTGTCATTGAATCTCTGCACAAAATCGCAAAATCCGTCAAAACCGCCCTCAATGCCGAGATAGGGGGCGGCGGTGTCAAAGCGGGCTCTGATTTCTGCGGCATTCAGCGCCAGCACCGCTGGCATGCACACTGCGTTTGTCGTTCCATGATGCGTATTATAGACAGCGCCAACCGGATGGCTTAGCGCATGGATTGCCCCCAGCCCCTTTTGAAAGGCGGTGGCCCCCATCATCGCCGCGCTCATCATATTGGCGCGCGCGACCAGGTCATCACCGGCACGATAGGCACGCGGCAGATTTTCGATCACCAGCCGCATTCCCTCAAGCGCTATTCCCTGGCTCATCGGGTGATAATGCGGGCTGGAATAGGCTTCAACACAATGCGCGAAGGCATCAAGCCCGGTTCCGGCCGTGATGAAATCAGGCATGCCAACGGTGAGTTCAGGATCGCAGATCACGACTGTCGGCAGCACTTTGGGGTGAAAGATGATCTTCTTCACATGGCTGACCGAATTGGTGATTACCGAGGCGCGCCCCACTTCTGAGCCGGTTCCAGCTGTCGTTGGCACGGCGATGATCGGCGCAATCGCGCTGGCATCGGCTCTTGTCCACCAATCGCCAATATCCTCAAAATCCCAGACAGGGCGGGTTTGCCCCGCCATAAAGGCTACCATCTTACCGAGATCAAGCCCGGACCCACCGCCAAAGGCGATGACGCCATCATGGCCGCCCGCCAGATAGGCATCGACGCCCGATGCCAGATTAATCTCATTGGGGTTGGGGTCAACATCGGCGAACAGGGCGTCACCAAGCCCGCCTGCCGCCATCAAATCGCGCGTTCGCTGCGTTATCGGCAATCCGGCAAGCCCTTTGTCGGTTACCAGCAGGGGCCGGGATATGCCGGCGGCGGCACAGGCATCGGCGATTTCGGCAATCCGGCCAGCGCCAAAGCGAATGGCAGTGGGGTAGGACCAATTGGCGGTCGCAGGGGCGTGTTTATCAGACATGATCATTCGGGCCCGTTATGGTGAATACATAATGCCCATCCAGATGGCCATTGCCGAAGGTGAAGGTCAAGCCACCACATGAAAATTTGCGTTTCTGTTATGTGGTTCCGGTCTGCGCGCTGTTGCCACTGCCTCGGGGGTGATGAGACACCATGGGTGATCCATAAGAGCGTCATCCGCCGGTGATATATGGCTGCTCCGCCAACCATTCCCCTTAGTTTTGAAATTAATAATATAATAATTTTGTTTAATAAAATGAAACAAATATCAATTAAAATTGATAAAAATTTGACATTCATGCGCGTTGTCCGTCATGCTTGCGCGAAGTCTTGCGCGGTGCCGCATTCTTTATTCTTTTTCCGTTTCTTTGGTTTACCGGTTTGGTTCTGTTTGGCGTGCTGCCATGTGGGCAGCGTTTCCGCGAAGACGCTATGCACGAAGACGCAATGCACGAAGACGCTATGAGCGAAGACCTTTGAACAAGGAGAAACTGGCATGAAAAAGAGTAATTTGTTGGCTGTTGATGGCAGCCCGGGCGGCAAGAAGGCGTTGCAATACGTCCTCGACACTATCGACAGTTCCACTGTTGGCATTGTTCTGGCCTATGTCATTGAGTGGTCACCCTACACATTTAACACGCCGGAGGAAAATGCTGAGCGGCATCAACGCCGTGAGAGCGAGATCACCAGGGCAAAGGCCGGTGTCGTGGCGCCAGCCAAAAAACAGCTTGAGGAAAAGGGATTCAGTGTTCAGGCGGTGGTCCGGCATGGTCCGCCCGCAGAAACCCTGATCAATCTGGCCCATGAATACAAGGTATCCGAGGTTGCCTTTGGCCGGCGTGGCCAGTCCGGTATCAAGTCGCTGCTGTTCGGCAGTGTCGCCGGCTCGCTGATCCAGACATCAGACATCCCCATAACCGTGGTGCCTTAAAGGGAGGAACGATCATGCAATCAACATGTCATTTCACGCGCCGCGCCCACCAAGAGTGCGAGCGCCCATCATCCAGCCCATCATCTGGCCCAGTAGCAGGCGTCTCCAATCGCCTGCAACGTGCCTTGAAAATTCCGGTGGCAGCCTTGCTGCTGGCAACGGCATGGCTTGCCACAACAATGGCTCCGGCCCATGCCAATATCGACACCACAATCAATAATCTGACAGCACCTGTTGCCTCTTGGGTTGGCAAGGTTGTGTTCTTCAAGATTCCATTGGGCGGTGCCGATCTTCCGTTGGTGGTCCTCTGGCTGATCGCTGGCGCGGTGTTCTTCACCTTCTATATGCAGTTTGTTAATTTGAGAGGGTTCAAACACGCCATCCATCTTGTCCGTGGTGACTATGCTGATCCGAACAGCGCGGGTGAGGTCTCGCATTTTCAGGCATTGGCAACGGCGGTGTCGGGCACCGTCGGTATTGGTAACATTGGCGGTGTCGCGGTGGCTGTCACCGTTGGCGGTGCTGGGGCGACCTTCTGGCTGATCATGGCTGGTTTTCTCGGTATGTCGACAAAGTTTGTCGAATGTACGCTTGGCGTCAAATACCGCAATGAAAACCCGGATGGTTCTGTTTCGGGTGGCCCGATGTATTATCTACGCAGGGGCTTTTCGGACCGCGGGATGGAAGGTTTTGGCAAATTCATCGGTGCCTTTTATGCCATCGGCATTTTCATCGGTGCGCTTGGCATCGGCAATATGTTCCAGTCCAATCAGGCCTACGTCCAGTTGAACCATGTTTCAGGCGGCGCGCTTGACGGTCTTGGCTGGCTTGTCGGGCTGATCATGGCGGTGGTCGTGTTTTCAGTCATTGTTGGCGGTATCAAGTCAATCGCCAAGGTAACGGAAAAAATCGTTCCCTTCATGGCTGTGTTCTATTGTCTGTTTGCGGTCCTCGTGATCCTGATGAACTACGCATCATTGCCAGCTGCCATTGGCAACATCTTCACTGGTGCCTTTACCGCTGACGGTGTGGCGGGCGGTGCGCTTGGGGCGATGATCATCGGTTTCCAGCGGGCGGTATTCTCCAATGAGGCCGGTATCGGTTCTGCGTCCATCGCCCACTCTGCTGTGCGCACGGACGAGCCTGTCACCGAAGGTTATGTCTCACTGCTTGAGCCGTTCATCGACACCATCGTCATCTGTACAATCACCGCTTTGGTGATTGGCACCACGCATGTGGCCTATCCCGGCTTTGCTGGTGATGCAACGGGTGTGGCGATGACCTCGCTGGCCTTTGAGCAGAAGTTCAGCTGGTTCCCAATTCCGCTGGCTCTGGCTGCGGTGTTGTTTGCCTTTTCGACAATGATCGCATGGTCCTATTACGGGCTGAAGGGCTGGACCTATCTGTTTGGTGAGGAGGCGAAAACCCAGACCACCTACAAGGTCATTTTCTGTGCCTTTGTCGCGCTTGGCTGTATGGTCCAGCTTGGGCCGCTGCTCGATATTTCGGATGCGTTTGTGTTCCTGATCTGTGTGCCAAACATTCTGGGCCTGTATTTCCTCGCCCCGATCGTAAAGCGCGAGATGGAGAGCTATCTGGCCCGAATCGAAAGCGGCGAGATCAAGCGCTTCAAAAACTAGCTTCCAGCCAAAATAAAGTCTGGAAAACAAAACCGGGACTCAAACCCCAAAAGAAAGACCGCCTTTACCGGCGGTCTTTTTATGCTTTCAGGACACCTCAACCGGCACTGTTATTCAGGCCGTCATATCAACCCATCCGGCGAGATTCTCAACCGCAATCTCCTCGATCACCCTCATCCCAGCCTTGCTGTCATTCAGGCAGGGAATGTAGCTGAATTTCTCACCGCCATGCTCGATGAATTCCTCATGCAGTTCGATATCCAGCTCATCAAGCGTTTCCAGACAATCGGCAACAAACCCGGGGGCCATCACCATCACATGTTTGACGCCTTTTTCGGCCAGCCCGACAACGCTCTCATCCGTGTAGGGCTGCAACCATGGCTCGGACCCGAAACGCGACTGGAACGTTGCGTGAAAACTGGCCTCATCCCAGCCAAGCTCCTCGCGCAGCAGGCGCGCCGTCTTCAGACATTGGCAATGATAGGGATCGCCCGCCATATGATAGCTTTTCGGCACGCCATGGAATGAAACCACCAGCGCATCCGGCTTGCCCTTCTTCTTCACCGCAGCGCGGACATCTCTCGCCAGAGCCTTGATATAGGCCGGGCTGTCATGCCAGGGCGGCACCGTGCGGATGGCCGGCTGCCAGCGCAGATCAAGTGCCCATTTGAACACCTCGTCATTCACCGTCGCCGTGGTCGAGGCGGCGTATTGTGGGTAAAGCGGCATCACGACAATCTGGCTGCATCCCCTGTCTTTCAGCGACTGCATCTGCGCCGGAATCGATGGGTTGCCATAGCGCATTGCATAATCGGTGATCAGATCATCCCGCTTGAAAATCGCTGCCACATGCTCGGCCTGCAACCGGGTGATCTTGCGCAAGGGTGAGCCATCGGGGTCGTCTTTCAGCCAGATCCGGTCATAGGCAGCGCCTGATTTTTTCGGGCGCACATTCAGGATAATGCCGTTCAGAATAATCCACCACAGCAGGCGCGGTACCTCGATCACCCGCCGGTCGGACAGAAACTGTTTGAGATAGCGCCGCATGGATGTCTTGTCGGTGCCATCCGGCGTCCCCAGATTGACCAGCAGCAGGCCGGTCTTGCCGCGTCCGGGGTGGCTGGGATGGTCGGCAGGTTTGTCGCTGATTGGCATGTGATGCGGCCCCTCTCGATAATGCAGCCTCCATTATTTAGGAACCGCAACCGCCAAGGTCCAGCGACAGGCCTAAAAAACATTCGGATTAAAAAAATCTGATCTTTCGGTGCAACCACACCGCGATGCGGGCTTGCAAAAATACCGAACACTCACCCGGTGCTTGACATGCCCTCTGCGTGAACACGCGCAAGCACCGTGACCAGGGCGTCCACCAGATCATCAATCATGGCATCGGTGTGCAGCGGGCCGGGCGTCAGCCGCAGCCGTTCGGTGCCGCGCGGAACGGTTGGATAGTTGATTGGCTGCACATACAGCCCGAAATCGGCCAGCAGCAATTGGCAGATCCGCTGCGTTGCCGCCGCATCGCCAATCATCACCGGCACGATATGCGTCTCACCCGGCATCACCGGCAGGCCGGCCGCAACGGCCTTGTCCTTCAACCGCTTCGCCTGGCGTTGCTGCGCGTGGCGTTCGGCGGGGCTGGCCTTGAGATGACGCACCGAGGCACAGGCGCCAACGGAGAGCGCCGGGGGCAGGGCGGTGGTGAAAATAAAGCCCGAGCCAGCGCTGCGCACCATGTCGCAAATCACATCATCAGCCGCGATATAGCCGCCAACAATGCCAAACGCCTTGCCAAGCGTGCCCTGAATGATGTCAATTTCATCCTCAAGCCCGCGCATCTGGGCAATGCCGCCCCCCTGATCCCCATACATGCCGACAGCATGCACCTCATCAAGATAGGTCAGCGCCTGGTATTTGCGCGCCAGCGCGGCGATCTCGGCAATCGGGCTGGTGTCGCCATCCATCGAATAGACGGACTCGAAAATGATCAGCTTTGGCCGGTCGATCGGCTGTGCCGCCAGCAGCTCCTCGAGATGCGCGATGTCATTATGACGGAAAATGGCCTTTTCGATTCTGGCATAGCGGATACCGGAGATGATTGACGCATGGTTCATCTCATCGGAGAAAATGATGCACTCCGGCAATTGCGCCGCCAGCGCGCTGATGCTTGCCTCATTTGCGACATAGCCGCTGGTGAAAACGAGCGCACGTTCCTTGTTGTGCAGCTCCGCAAGCTCACTCTCCAGCGCGACCATGGCGTGGCTTGTGCCTGAAATATTGCGTGTTCCCCCGGCGCCCGTGCCATGTGTGGCGACAGCATCGGCCATCGCTGAGACAACCTTTGGGTGCTGTCCCATGCCGAGATAGTCATTCGAGCACCAGACAATGACATCCCGTTCGCCATCCGGCCCGTGATAGCGGGCATGCGGATGCTGGCCGGCAACGCGTTCCAGCTCGACAAAATGCCGATACCGGCTCTCACTTTTCAGCCGGTTCAACTGATTCTGGAATTTTTGGCGGTAATCCAATTCAAACGCCCCCGCGTTTTCAAAAAACCCCGATCAGCGAACAGTCTAGACCTGTTCACTCTTTGGTGGAACAGGTGGTAACGCCATTATGAGGTTACAGCCATGCGACACGGCGTAGCAGTGCCCAGAATTTGCCCTGCTGGCCGTGGTTGCTACTCGGCAGCGACCTCCTGCACAGCCTCGATGCGGGCCGCGGCAAATTTCAATTCGGGGATCTTGCCATAGGGGTCAAGTGCCGGATTGGTCAGGTAATTCGCCGGTGCCTCATAGAAACAGAACGGCACAAAAATCATCCCGCTTGGCAGTTTTGGGTCAACCCGGGCGGCCAGTTCAATCTCGCCCCGCCGTGTCACCACCCGAACAAGATCACCAGCTTTTACCTGCAGGCTCTGCAATGTCTCTGGTGCCATATGCACTTCCGGCTCCGGTTCCAGCGCGTCCAGCACGCTCGCCCGGCGCGTCATCGATCCGGTATGCCAATGTTCCAGCAGACGCCCTGTCGTCAGCACAATCGGAAATGCCTCATCCGTCGTCTCGTCAGGTGGCAAAACATCCGCCGGTGTCATCCGGCCACGGCCTGTCGGTGTTGGAAAACTGTCACCGAAAATGACATCCTGACCTTCGCTGGTCTCGTCCGCGCAGGGATAGGTCACCGCACCCTCTGCCTCAAGTCTGGCCCATGAGATGCCAGTCAATGACGGCATCACCAGCCGCATCTCGCCAAAAACATCACGCGCATGGCTGTAGCTCCAGCTCTGGCCCATGCGGTTGGCAATCTCCTGAATGATCCACCAATCCTGTCGTGCCTCGCCAGGAGGGGACACGGCCTGACGCCCAATTTGAACGCGCCTGTCGGTGTTGGTAAAGGTGCCATTCTTTTCGGGAAAGGCTGAGGCAGGCAGAATCACATCGGCAAAGGCTGCCGTTTCGGTCATGAAAATGTCCTGCACCACCAGAATCTCCAGATTCGCCAGCGCCGCACGCGCGTGGGCCTGGTCGGGGTCGGACATTGCCGGATTCTCACCCATGATGTACATCGCCTTGATATCACCGCGATAGGCGGCATCGGTGATCTCGACGACGGTCATCCCCTTGTTGGGATCGAGCCTTGTTCCCCATAATTCTTCGTATTTGGCGCGGATGTCATCATCGCCAACAGGCTGATAATCGGGAAAGAACATCGGGATCAGCCCAGCATCAGATGCGCCCTGAACATTGTTCTGGCCCCGCAGCGGATGCAGACCTGATCCGGCCTTGCCGACATTGCCGGTCAGCAGCGCCAGCGAGATCAGACAACGCGAATTATCGGTTCCATGCGTGTGCTGCGAAATACCCATGCCCCAGAAAATCATCGCCCCCTCAGCGCTCGCATAGCCCCGTGCGACCTCGCGGATCACCTCGGGCGCAATGCCGCAGATGGGTGCCATTACCTCGGGTGTTGTGCTGGCGGTGCGCTCCTGCAGCTCGCTAAAACCCTCCGTGTGATCGCGCACATAGGCGGCGTCATACAGCGCTTCACTGATGATCACATTGATCATCGCATTCAACAGCGCAACATCGCTACCTGGCGTGAAATTGAGCGAATGGGTTGCATACCGGTCAAGATGCTGGCCACGCGGGTCAAGAACATAGAGCCGCGCGCCGCGTTGTGCGGCGTTTTTGATGAAGGTTGCGGCGACCGGGTGATTGACCGTCGGGTTGGCCCCGATGACGATGATCGCCTCCGCATTGCGGCATTCGGAAAAGGACGCCGTGACCGCGCCAGATCCGATATTCTCCAGCAGTGCCGCCACCGATGACGCATGGCAAAGCCGCGTACAGTGATCGACATTGTTGGTGCCAAAGCCGACCCGGACCAGCTTTTGCACAAGATAGGCCTCTTCATTGCTGCCCTTCGCCGATCCAAAGCCGGACATGGCGGCTGGTCCGTGCGTATCGCGGATCGCTGCCAGACGGCCAGCGGCCAGATCAAGAGCCTCCTCCCAGCTTGCCTCGCGGAAATGTGTCAGCGGGTTGGCCGGATCAAACGGCAGAGAGGCTGATTTCGGCACATCCTCGCGCCGGATCAGCGGCTGCGTCAGCCGTTCGGGATTGGCGATGTAATCGAACCCATAGCGGCCCTTGACACAAAGGCGGCCCTTGTTCGCCGGTCCCTCGCGTCCAGATACGGCAACAATCGCCTCATCCTTGACAGAAAAGGTCAGCTGGCATCCGACCCCGCAATAGGGGCAGACCGAATCCACATGCCGGTCCGGGGTGATGGCCAGTTTCTGTTCATCATCAAGCAGCGTTTTTGGCATCAGCGCGCCGGTTGGGCAGGCCTGCACACATTCGCCGCAGCCCACACAGGTGCTGGCGCCCATATCATCGCCAAAATCAAAGACGATATGCGCATCGGCGCCGCGCCCGGCGAGGCCGATCACGTCATTCACCTGCACCTCGCGGCATGCGCGCACGCACAATCCACACTGGATACAGGCATCCATATTCACCGCAATGGCGGGATGGCTGCTGTCTGGCTCGGGCGAGAATTTTGCCGGGAAGCGGCCTGTCTCAATGTCTTGATAGGCGGCATATTTCCACAATTCGGAGGAGGGGTCATGCGCCACCTCACGGTCCGGCTGATCGGAGACAAGCAGTTCCATCACCATCCTGCGGGCTGTTGTCGCCCGGTGCGATTGGCTGTTGACGATCATGCCCTCGGTTGGCGTGCGGATACAGGATGCCGCAAGCACCCTCTCGCCCTCGATCTCGACCATGCAGGCACGGCAATTGCCGTCCGGCCGGTAACCGGCATCATCCTTGTAACACAGATGTGGAATGTCTGTGCCAAGGCGGGCCGCGGCCTGCCATATGGTCTCACCATCTTCGGCCGAGACTTCCCTGCCATCAAGCGTGAAGCTGATCTTGTCTGTTGTCATTTCGCCCCCGATGAACGCCGCATGGACATTCCTGAAAATCTATTTTGATCCGCCAATATCTTCTGGAAAATGTTTCATTACGCTGGTCAGCGGATTGGACGCTGCCTGTCCAAGGCCGCAGATGCTGGCATCCGCCATCGCCACTGACAATTCATCCAACAGCCCGGTATCGGGTGCATCCGCCTGCATCAGCATCACCGCTTTTGCCGTGCCATTGCGGCAAGGCGTGCATTGGCCACAGCTCTCATGCGCAAAAAACTGCATCAGATTTGTCGCCGCATCCCACATATTGTCCTTGTCGGACAGCACCACCACCGCGTGCGAGCCAACAAAACAGCCCTCATCAGCAAGCGGTCCGCCAAAATCAAGCGGTATGTCACCTTTGCTGGCTGGCAGAATGCCGCCCGATGCCCCGCCGGGCAGATATCCCTTGAACTCATGGCCATCGGCCATGCCACCACAAAGTGCGATCAGCTCCCTGACGCTGGACCCAGCCGGCGCGACAATCACCCCGGGGGTGGCCACGCGGCCAGACACGGAATAGCTGCGCGGTCCGGGATGATCATCCTTGCCCTGCGCATTGAACCAATCGGCGCCATTTTCGATGATGTCACGCACCCAATGCAGGGTTTCAACATTATTCACCAATGTTGGCCGGTCAAAAATGCCCGTCTCGGCCACATAGGGCGGGCGGTGACGCGGCAGGCCGCGCTTGCCCTCGATGGATTCGATCATCGCTGATTCTTCGCCGCAGATATAGGCACCGGCACCGCGGCGCAGATGCAGCGTCACATGATCAGCAAGGCCGGCGGCTTCAACCAGGGCAATTTCCCGGCGCAACAGCGCGATGATTTCCGGATATTCATCGCGCATATAGATATAGCAGGCATCCACACCGACGACATGCGCGGCAATCAGGATGCCCTCAATCATCCGATGTGGATCACCTGACAGATACAGCCGGTCCTTGAACGTTCCCGGTTCGCCCTCATCGCCATTCACCGCCATCAAACGCGGCCCGGGCTGATCGCCGACAATGCGCCATTTGCGCCCGGTTGGAAATCCTGCACCACCAAGGCCGCGCAGCGCCGCCTCATCCATGATGCCCAGAACCTCCTCACGGCTGCGGCTGCCGTCCAGAACGGCTTTCAGCGTCTGATAGCCACCGTCTGCGCAATAGGCGTCAAAACCTTTGGCACCGTCCGGGATTTCGGCATGGCCTGCCATGCGCACATCCCTCAACGCATCAAAGCTGGCATGTTCAACAAGCTGATGCCCGATTGCGGCGGCTGGCGCCTTGTCGCAGGCACCGATGCAGGGGGCCGGAACGAATCTGACGTCCTGACTGGCATAGGGGCGCAGTTTCTCAAGCAGGCTCTCCCCCCCGGCCATCATGCAGGACAGAGATGTGCAGACCCGCACGGTGCAGGCGGCAGGGGCAGTTTCACCCTCGCGCACCAGATCGAAATGATCGTAAAAGCTGGCAATTTCCCATATTTCGGCCATCGGCAGCCGCATCAAATGCGCCAGTGCGGCAAGGTGCCGGGCCGAGAGATGCTTGTGCGCATCTTGAATGACATGCAGATATTCGATCAGCATATCGCGCTGCGGTGTGATCTCGCCACCCGGGCTCTCCACAAGCAGCCCGTCAAGCAGGCTCTGCACCTCGGTCAGTGCGGCGGGATCAAGCATCCGGCCCTTGGGCTTGTAATGGCCCTTGCCGCGACTCGATTTCTGGCCCTGCTGGCGCTCTCCCATCGGGTGCATTTCATTCATCAAACAATCCCCCTTGCGTGCGTGTCAGCCAGCCCCTCTATAGGACATGTATCGGATAACTATAGGATCTTTATACGATCTGTATACGATTTGCATCCGCCATGTATCGGCTTTCGACCCGCAGCCTCTCATCCTTTTATTACGCGCTGGCCTGCTGGCGTTTTCAAAAGCGTCAGAAACTGGCGCAAACAGGCCTTTATCCATCATTTTTCCACTCATCGGGGTTGGTTTTGACCAGCTCGACATGGGTGCAATTGATCAGCTGCTTTCCCGCGTTTGGAAAATTTACTGTTACATTCATGCCAACGATTGACTGCACTTGTCCTGGCCCCCAGTCCGGCTGGTCCGGATGGACCACGAAATCGCCAAGCGTAAAATACAGCATGCCGCGTCTCTATCTCCCCTCGAGTGCGTAATGCAGTCTAGGCAAACACGGTATGCCGGTAAATAGCCGGTGTCATCTGCGGCGATTGGTCCCTATTCGCCATCCGGCCCATTGCGATGAAATTGCGATTAAGTTGCGATGACACTGCAATGAAACTGCGATGACACTGCGATGACACTGCAATGAAACTGTGACGAAACAAAAACGCCCCTCCCGCATGCGCAAAAGGGGCGTCTCTCATTCCCATTATTTGACCCAGGGCCCTTCATTCACGCTCCTCATTCAGGTCTTTCACCTAAAATTCCCGGCTGTGCCAGAACCCTTGGAGCCAGTGCGTAACGTCTGGGTTCCTTAAGTCGCGTCAGCCCGCATATTCTGTTCAGCCAGAGTTTCCTCATGAAATTCACGAAGGCTGTCCTCGCTGAACATTTGGTTTTGTGCTGCAGGCCGTTGACGGGGGAGGGTGGCCCTTGCAACCGCGTCAATCTCGTCTTCGGCGATGCTGGTGATCTGCGTTGCCGTTGGAATGGCCTTGCCATCGCGTGAATGGGTCTCGCGCAGGATATAGCCCTGACCCCAGACAGTGTCGATATTCACGCCAGCGGCACCTGCCAATTCGAGTTTCCGGCGCAATTTGCACATAAAGACGTCAATGATCTTTGGCTCTGGTTCGTCAAGACCGCCATAGAGATGGCTGAGGAAGGCTGTCTTGCTCAGCACCGAGCCTTTGCGCAGGGCCAGAAACTCGACAATGCGGAATTCTTTGGCCGTCAGCGGCACCTGAACACCGTCAATCAGCGCCAGATGGCGGTTCAGATCAACCTCCATATTGCCAACCGAGACGGTGGCCGAGCTATGCCCATGCGTTCGCCGGACAATGGCATCGAGATTGGCCAGTAATTCAAACCTGTCAAACGGCTTCGTCAGATAACCATCAGCCCCGGCACCCAGCGCATTGATCTTGTCATCAATGCCGGCATTGCCGGAAACCACAAGGATCGGAACCGGAAGGTGGTTTTTACGGATCAACCGCGCCAGCCTTGTTCCATCCCCATCAGGGAGGTTGATGTCCATCAAAACAGCGTCGATATCATTATGACGCAATTCTGCCAGCGCCACCTCAATGGTGTGGGCAATGGAGGGAAAATGGCCAGCTTCTTCAAGGGTCATGCCCAGAACATCAGCGACAACGGGGTCATCCTCAACAATCAAAATGTGCATATTTAAACCTTCTTAACTATACTGTTGGTTGCTCTTACTGCTGCAAGTCACGATTTCCCCGCCAAAACGAGACAAAAACCCCTGAAATAATGATTGGTGAGGCGGTTCCATCGGTATTTGATAACGATAAATTAACCTTCCAAAACCTTCAAATCACATATGCGTGATTTACTTTTTGGTAATGATTATTGATGGTTACAACCTGAATTACCTGTTCCTTTGGGTCATTTTGCCCCTTGTCTGGCGCTCTCTTTCGGTGTAAGTGGTGCCGAATTGTTCATGCTCTGCACCACACCCACGGGTGGTCGGGGTGGTTTCGGGAATGAGCCGGCCGGTTTATCCGGGGAAGAATTGGGTGAAAGATGACTGAAGCAACGAAAAAAACAGAGAAAAAGACAGAGAAAAAGACAGAGAAAGAGACAGAGACAGAGTCTGTAGGCACCACCGCCAGCAAGAAGTCCGCTGGCAAGGTTGCTGATACCACTTCCAAAAAGGCTTCCAGAAACACTGCCAGAAACACTGCCAGCAACACTGAGGCCAAAGTGGCTATGAGTGGCTCAGCCTCTCCGATCCTGCTCCCTGAAGGCTATCGTCCGAGCGAGGATGAAGAATTCATGAACCCGTTGCAGCTTCTGTATTTCCGCAAGAAGCTGGAAGCCTGGCGGGCCGAATTGCTGGATGAGGCGAGTGACACCATCACCGGGCTGTCCCAGGAAAATCTGCACCAGCCCGATCAGATGGACCGCGCCCAGATTGAGAGCAATGCCGCGCTAGATCTGCGGACCCGTGACCGGGAGCGCAAATTGTTGCAGAAGATCGAATCGGCCCTGCGCCGCATTGATGAGGGCAGCTATGGCTATTGCGTTGAAACGGATGAGCCAATCAATCTGCGCCGTCTTGAGGCACGGCCCATTGCCTCGCTCAGCCTTCACGCTCAGGAATGGCATGAGCGCATGGAGCGGGTTCACCGCGACGATTGACCTTGCAATATTAGACAAGCGCGGGTTCACCGCGACGATTGACCTTGCTAATATTAGATAAGCGCGGGTTCACCGCGATGATCAGACGAACAAAAATAAAACCAGCAACAATTAGACCGGCAACAATCAGATAAGCGCGATTGGATGAAGCGCAGTTTATCGGGGCGGGCATGCCTGTGTGGCGGCGCTTCACCAGCCCCTATCAAGACATCACCTTTCTTTTCAGCCCCGGCCCAAAGCAGAATTGGCCTTTGCCACCGTGATGGTTTGCCGCCCTGCCGACCGCCTGATCTAGCCGAGTCGTCCATATTCTGCCTGCATCCCTCGCCCCTGTTGCGGCGTGGTGCGGCCAAAACACCCCTCAGCCCTCATGGCAATCTCCCGGCAAACCCCCGGTATTCTGCGGTTTTGTAAAAAAAGAGAACAAAACATGAAAATTTATGTTGCATTTGGAACAAATAGAGTACATATTGCTGCCAGATTGGCGATCATGTCGTCGCGCTCCGGCGCTGCTGTGATGGGGATGTGCCAGCCCCTTTTCAGCATGGACAGCGATCAATGGCTATGCAACTAAGGAGACAGATATGGCTGGAGTCGTAGTGGATCTGAAAATGAACAATGATGATAAGAACAAGGCGCTGGAAGCTGCCATAGGGCAGATCGAAAAGGCATTTGGCAAGGGCTCGGTGATGAAGCTTGGCCAGCGCGAATCAGCTGTTGATGTGCAGGCCATATCAACCGGGTCGCTTGGCCTTGACATCGGGCTTGGTATTGGCGGCTTTCCCAAGGGCCGGATTGTTGAGATTTATGGCCCCGAATCATCAGGCAAGACCACACTGGCGCTGCATGCCGTGGCCGAAGCGCAGAAAGATGGCGGCAATTGTGCCTTCGTTGATGCTGAACATGCGCTTGACCCTGCCTATGCCAAGAAACTTGGCGTCAATATTGATGATCTGCTGATTTCCCAGCCGGATGCGGGTGAACAGGCGCTGGAAATCGCTGACACGCTGGTCCGCTCAGGCGCGATTGACGTGCTGGTCGTTGATTCGGTGGCGGCGCTGGTACCGCGTGCTGAACTTGAGGGTGAGATGGGTGACCATCACGTTGGATTGCATGCCCGCCTGATGAGCCAGGCGCTACGCAAGCTGACATCCTCAATCGCGCGGTCGAATTGTCTGGTCATCTTCATCAACCAGATTCGCCTGAAGATCGGTGTGATGTTTGGCAATCCTGAGACCACAACCGGTGGTAATGCGCTCAAATTCTACGCTTCGGTGAGGCTTGATATTCGCCGGATTGGCGCGATCAAGGACCGCGATGAGGTGGTCGGCAACCAGACCCGGGTCAAGGTTGTGAAAAACAAGGTGGCCGCCCCATTCCGCACCGTTGAGTTTGACATCATGTATGGTGAGGGCATTTCCAAGATGGGCGAATTGCTTGATCTTGGCGTTGCTGCCGGCATCGTTGAAAAGGCGGGGGCGTGGATTTCCTACAAGGGACAGCGCATCGGGCAGGGCCGTGAGAATGCAAAGAATTTCCTGAAGGAACATACCGAACTTGCCAATGAGATCGAGGCGGCGATCCGTCAGAATGCCGGTCTTGTTGGTGATCAGATGCTTGATAATTCGATTGCCGAAATGGCTGAGGCTGCAGAGCCTGCCTCACCCGATGAGGTGCCATCAGCAGGCTAGCCTGCAAACGGTCAGTGACCAGATTTCTGCCTCCGTCACCGGTCATCCGGGGCGGGGGTTTTTTCATCTGATGGCGATGACATGCCAGCAGCTGACACTATGCTTGTCCCAACAAAGTGGCGCGAACCAGCGAAAAACTGTCACTTTGGCTGGACAGGGGGCAAGCCACACGCTTAAAACAGGGCCACACGCTTAAAACAGGGCCACCGGATTAAGGACCAGGGGATATAAAGGACAATGAGCAGCGTCAACGACATCCGTTCGACCTTTCTTGACTATTTTCAGAAGGACACTCACCAGATTGTCGACTCCAGTCCATTGGTGCCACAGAATGATCCGACATTGATGTTCACCAATGCCGGCATGGTGCAGTTCAAAAATCTGTTCACCGGGCTGGAGACACGGGATTACAAGCGTGCGGTCACCTCGCAGAAATGCGTTCGCGCTGGTGGCAAGCATAATGACCTTGAAAATGTGGGCTATACCGCGCGCCATCACACTTTCTTTGAGATGTTGGGGAATTTTTCCTTTGGTGATTATTTCAAGGATCATGCCATTGAGATGGCGTGGAACCTGATCACCAGAGAATATGGTCTGCCGGCCGAAAAACTGTTGGTCACCGTTTATCACGAGGATGAGGAGGCTGCCGGTCTCTGGCGCAGGATTGCCGGGCTTGATGATGACCGGATCATCCGCATTGCGACCTCGGATAATTTCTGGGCGATGGGTGACACCGGGCCCTGCGGCCCCTGTTCGGAGATTTTCTTCGATCATGGCCCGCAGATTGCCGGTGGTCCGCCGGGTTCCCCGGATGAGGATGGTGATCGGTTCATCGAGATCTGGAATCTGGTTTTCATGCAGTTTGAGCAAACAGCGAGTGAGCGGATCAATCTGCCGAAACCCTCGATTGACACCGGGATGGGGCTGGAACGGATCGCTGCGGTGTTGCAGGGCAAGCATGACAATTATGACATCGATCTGATGCGCGCCCTGATCGAGGCGTCGGCCGATGTGTCCAATACCGATGCTGATGGCGCGATGAATGTTTCGCACCGTGTTGTTGCCGATCATTTGCGCGCCACCTCGTTTTTGATTGCCGATGGTGTGTTGCCGTCAAATGAGGGGCGGGGCTATGTGCTGCGCCGGATCATGCGCCGCGCGATGCGTCATCTGCATCAGCTTGGCTGTCAGGATCCGGTGATGTGGCGGCTGGTTCCGGCGTTGGTTGCGGAAATGGGCACACATTATCCCGAGCTGGGCCGGGCGCAACCGCTGATTACCGAGACCCTGAAGCTTGAGGAAACACGCTTCAAGGAAACGCTGGATCGTGGGCTGCGCATCCTCAATGATGAGGTGGCTGGCAAAGCCGCAGGCGGCACGCTTGATGGCGCAACCGCTTTCAAGCTCTATGACACCTTCGGCTTTCCCCTTGATCTGACCCAGGATTTCATGCGCGGATTTGACTGGTCGGTCGATCTTGATGGCTTCAACACGGCGATGCAGGCGCAAAAGGCCGCCGCCCGCAAGGCGTGGAGCGGGTCCGGCGATGCCGCGACGGAAACCATCTGGCTGGATCTTGGCCAGCGGCATGGGGCCACCGAGTTTTTGGGCTACACATCCGACACCATCGAGGGTGTCGTTCTGGCTCTGGTGGCTGATGGTGTTGATGATGATGCTGAACGGGACAGTGTAGCGGCAGGCACCGCCGTCAACATCGTGACCAACCAGACGCCGTTTTATGCCGAATCCGGTGGCCAGATTGGCGATACCGGCGTTATCGAATGGGCTGATGGCGAGGCTGTGGTCACTGACACCTTCAAGACACCGGCGGGGATGTTTGTACACCGCGCCAGGATTGTTAAGGGCACCCTTGCCAACGGCACCCCGGTCAAGCTGGTGATTGATACGCAACGCCGCCTGCGGCTGCGCGCCAACCATTCGGCCACACATTTGCTGCATGAGGCGTTGCGCCATGTGCTTGGTGATCATGTGGCGCAGAAAGGCTCGATGGTGGCACCTGACAGGCTGCGCTTTGATTTTTCGCATCCAAAAGCTGTGTCCGCTGAGGAACAGGCGCGGGTACAGGCGATCGTCAATGAGCGCATTCAGATGAACAATGAGGTCGCGACCCGGATCATGACGCCCGAGGCGGCGATCGAGCTGGGCGCATTGGCATTGTTTGGCGAGAAATACGGTGATGAGGTGCGCGTTGTCCAGATGGGCGGACCGGCAGAGGCCGCAGGGCGCGGCGCGTGGTCGGTTGAGTTGTGTGGCGGCACACATGTCGCCCGGTCTGGTGACATCAGCCTGCTCAAGATCATTTCGGAATCAGCTGTTGCCGGCGGTGTTCGCCGGATTGAGGCGGTCACGCAGGCAGGAGCTATAGACTGGATTGAGGGGCGGGAGAGAATCCTCACCGGGGCGGCTGACATTTTGAAGATTTCACCGGAAAGGCTGACCGAACGTGTTGCCCGCTTGCTTGAGGACGCCAAAAAAGCCGATCGTGATATCAGCAATCTGCGCCGCAAACTTGCCGCTGGTGGCGGTGCTGGCGGTGGCGCCGGCGAGCTGATCAATGGGGTGAATTTTGTCGGGCGTCTGTTGGAGGACACGCCCGCGCGTGAGCTCAAATCAATGGCTGACGAGTTGAAGGCCGGATTGGAAAAAGCGGTGATTTGTCTGGTCGCAACCGATGATGGCAAGGCCTCGATCGTTGTCGCAGTGACCCCTGATCTGGTTGACAGCCGCAATGCGGTCGATCTGGTTCGTCTTGGCTCGGCGGCACTTGGCGGCGGCGGCGGTGGAGGGCGGCCGGACATGGCCCAGGCTGGTGGCCCGAATGCTGACAATGCGGCGGCAGCGTTGGCGGCGGTTTCGTCGGCGCTTTAGACACTTCGTGGATAAAACCTCCAGTCGCTTCGGCACTGAGATTATAAACTCCCGCGGCTCTGAGATGCTGAAACCATAACATAAAACCAAAAAAGCCCCACCGCGAGGAAGGGCCTTTCTGGTTTGCAACAGACAGCAGGGGCTATGCACCCATTGCCTTTTGCAGATTCACGTCAATCGCATCAAGAAAACCGTCAGTCGTCAGGAACGGCTGCTCGTTTGAGATCAGCAGGGCGAGGTCCTTGGTCATCTGGCCGCGCTCGACTGTCTGGATGCAGACTTTCTCGACAGTGTCGGCAAAGGCTGCAACATCAGGCGTATGATCAAACTTGGCACGATAGGACAGGCCGCGCGTCCAGGCAAAGATCGAGGCGATCGGGTTGGTCGAGGTGTCCTTGCCTTGCTGGTGTTGGCGAAAATGCCGGGTGACCGTGCCATGCGCTGCCTCGGCCTCGACTGTCTTGCCATCGGGGGTCATCAGGACAGAGGTCATCAGGCCAAGCGAGCCAAAACCCTGAGCCACGGTATCGGACTGAACATCGCCATCATAATTCTTGCAGGCCCAGACAAACCCGCCGTCCCACTTCATCGCGCAGGCCACCATGTCGTCAATCAGCCGGTGTTCATAGGTCAGTCCGGCGTCCTTGAATTTGGCTGCGAACTCGGCCTCAAAGACCTCTTCAAACAGGTCTTTGAAACGCCCGTCATAGGCTTTCATGATGGTGTTCTTGGTCGACAGATAGACAGGCCAGCCAAGGTCAAGGCCATAATTCATGCAGGCTCTGGCAAAGCCGCGGATTGATTCATCTAGGTTGTACATGGCCATTGCCACGCCGCCATCTGGGAAATCGAATACCTCATGCGTGATCGCCGGGCTGCCGTCGGCCGGTTGAAACGTCATCGTCAGCTTGCCGGCACCCGGGACGACAAAATCCGTGGCCCGGTATTGGTCACCAAAGGCATGGCGGCCAATGACGATCGGCCGTGTCCAGCCGGGGACCAGCCGGGGTACGTTCTGGCAGATGATCGGCTGCCGGAAAACCGTGCCGCCGAGGATGTTGCGGATCGTGCCATTTGGAGATTTGTACATGCGCTTGAGGTCAAATTCCTCAACCCGTTCTTCGTCCGGGGTGATTGTCGCGCATTTCACGCCAACGCCATATTCCCTGATCGCATTGGCGCTGTCGATGGTGATCTGGTCATCCGTCTCGTCACGCTTTTCGATGCCCAGATCGTAATATTTCAGATCAACATCCAGATAGGGGTGAATCAGCTTGTCTTTAATTTTCTGCCAGATGATGCGCGTCATTTCATCGCCATCAATCTCGACAATGGGGGTTTTGACCTTGATACGTGACATGGAAAATCCTTCGGTATTGCTTTTTCAACAGGCCTTCAAACAGGCGGGCGCAGCGAGGCTGTGTGGGTGGACAGTTGGTTATCTGCATCGACAGTTGGTCTTGGGGGTGGCACATGACGCCCATCTGCCGTGATACTAGGCCTGTTTCTAGACTGGAAACTGGTCACGTGCAAGTGTGCAAAGGCGCAAAATCAGCCAGAAGTCGCGGTGCTGACTGCGGCTGTGACCAGGCTGCCATTGGCGACATTGTCAAGATGATCGGCGATTTCGTCCAATGTGTTGGCCTGTTCAAGATGTTTCACATTGCCGTGATGCATGAAGCCGGCATCGATGATGTACTGGATCTGGTCAAGCAGATGCTGCCAATAGCCGTTCAGATTGAAGACAATGATTGGCTTTTGATGCAGACCGAGCTGTCGCCAGGTGGCAATCTCCATGGTTTCGTCGAGTGTGCCAAGGCCGCCAGGCAAAACAATGAAGGCGTCGCTTTCGGCATACATCATTTCCTTGCGTTGGTGCATTGTGTCCATGATATGCAGCTTGGTGACACCAGCGTGGCCGATTTCAACACTGTCAAGAAAACGCGGGATGATCCCGGTGACATGGCCGCCCGCCTCGATCACACCATCGGCGACTCGGCCCATCAGGCCCATTTTGCCACCACCATAGACAAGACCAAGCTGCCGCGATGCAATCATTTGGCCCAACTGATACGCACTCTTGGCGTAAATTGGATTCTCTCCCATTGCGGCACCAGTGAACACACAAATCTTTTTCATCAGCAGTGACTATCCAATCGTTGAACATGTAATGGTTAAGCATTACGCTTGTTAATCTCTAACGCCACAAAAAAAGGAAATCCTGGGTGCGCTATCTGACCTACATATTGCTTGGAGTTGGTGGTTTGATTGCGATTGCGGCGCTGGCCGTGGTGTTTCTTGGTGATCAGGAACCGGCAGCCGTGGCACCGCAGGGCGACACAAAGAGCGGGATTGTCGCCGATATAGCGCCGCAGACCGGCACAAATGGCGAGGTGGAGGCCAGCACAGACCAATCCACCCGAACAGGCGCATCAGATATCGGCGCATCAGATACCGGCGCATCAGATACCGGCGCGACAGATACCGGCGCGACAGATACCGGCGCGACAGACAAACCCGCCATCGTCGGCAGCGATGATCAGGATCAACGGCAAACGTTATTGGCCATTGATCTGGCGCAGGTGAAACCCGATGGTCAGGCGGTGTTTGCCGGGCAGGCGGCACCGGGCGCGATGATCACCGTTTTCGAGGGGGATATCCTGCTTGGTGAGACAGTTGCAGATGACAATGGTGAGTGGGTTGTCATTCTGGAAAAGACATTGGCCCCGGGTCAACATCTGGTGTCCGTTGCCATGGAAACAACAACAGGCGAGACTGAACTTGCAGACGCCACCCTGGCGATCGAAATTGCCGCCAGCAAGGATGAGCAACCGCTTGTCGCCGTGCTGCCGCAGACCGTAAATGAGGTGCCAAAGCTTCTGCAATCGCCTGACGACAAGCCGCTGGAAACAGCCACCATCGCCTCTGCTGACACCACGGATAAGAAGAGCGGTACCGATACGGATAGCCAGAAAACGTCCGACACAGTTACCACTGCAGATACCAGCGGGACGGTCGCCGACCAGACGACTGCGCCGATCATAACACCGTCTATTGCGCCGCGCGCCCTTGTCTGGCGCAAGAATAACGAGCTGGCGATTTCCGGCGTGGCCACAGGCGGCGTCCGGGTGACAGCCAGCACCAAAAGCGGTGATTTTGCCGAGGCATTGGTGATGGCGAACGGGGACTGGTCGATATTTGGCACAATTGACCCCTCGGCTTCGCGCCTTGAATTCCGGTTTGCCCTCTATGATGAGACTGGTACCAGCGTTGCCGCCTATGTGTTGCCTGTCACCTTGCGTGATCTGGATGTCGGCCTTGATGGCAGCGAGATGGTGGTGATCAACAGAGGTGATGCGCTATGGCGGATTGCTTATCGCAGTTATGGTGAGGGTGTCCGCTATGTCGATATTGTGCGCCGTAATTCGGGATCGATTGTCGATCCTGATCTGATTTATCCCAATCAGATTTTTGCGCTCCCCAAACAGTGATGTGCCAGCCGCGGTGACAGCCGGGCAGGGGAGCGCGTGACCAACCAGACGGCAAGGGAGGGCCCGCATGGGTGATGGCACTTTAGATCAGCAAAAACCATCCTTTTTCTGGCAAATTGCTGATGATGGCTGGCCGGTTTTAGCGCTTGCCGGATTGCTGACAATTTTGCTGACCATAATGTTTGTGCCGCTTGGCACATTCGCCCTTGGAATGTTCGTATGGCTGTCACACATCCTGCGCGTTCCCAGCCGCACGACACCGCAATCTGCGGCGGTAATTGTGGCACCGGCTGATGGCCGTGTAACCGAGATTACCAAAGTTGCGCGGACAAATGAGTTCGATCCGCAAGTGACGGAGGCACTGCGCATCACCATTCGCACCTCGCTCAGCGATGTGCAATTGCAGATGGCACCCATTGAGGGGCGGGTCACCGATAATTTTGCTATTCCCGGGCTGTTTGGGGGTTATGAGGATATGACGGCGGCGCGGGCTGACAATGAACGGCGCGAGATCACCCTGACACAGGATGACGGGCTAAGTGTGATGGTGGTGCAACTTGGGGGGAAAACGGCAAGACAGCTGGTCTGTCGGCATCATGTCGGGCGGTTTCTGAGGCGCGGCACACCACTTGGCATGGCGCGGCTTGCCGGTGTTGTTGAGTTGTTCATTCCGGCTGACTGCACTCCTCAGATCGCCGTTGGCCAGCATGTTCTTGCCGGAGAGACAGCCATTGCACGTCTGCCGTCGCGCGGGCGCAGACGGTCATCAGGCTGATGTTTGACGCGGCGCTTCGTCCCTATGTCGACAGGGTGACCGATCCTGTTGGCCGCTGGTGTGTGGCGCGCGGCATCTCGGCGAGTATGGTCACTGTCATCGGATTTGCCTTTGGCCTTGCCGCTGTCCTTGCCATTGCCATGGGGATGATGCTGGTGGCGTTCGTGCTGATCCTGCTCAACAGGTTTTGTGATGGGCTGGATGGGGCAGTTGCCCGGGCCTCTGCCCCCACTGATTTTGGTGGGTTTCTGGATATTGTTTTTGATTTTATTTTCTATGCAATGGTGCCGTTTGGTTTTGCCCTGTGTGATCATGCCAACGCCCTTGCCGCTTGTTTTCTGATCGTCAGCTTTTTTGGCACAGCTGTCAGCTTTCTTGCCTTTGCTGTGATGGCGGAGAGGCGGGGGATTTCAAGCCGGGAGCGCGGCGTGAAGTCGTTCTATTATCTGGGCGGCTTGACCGAGGGTGGTGAAACAATCATCCTTTTGCTGGCGATGACCGTGATGCCGCAATGGTTTGTGTATTTTGCTTTTGGGTTTGGCACGCTCTGCTGGATCACCGCAGCCAGCCGTATCCTCGAAGCACGAAAATTACTAGGCTGAACGCCTGAGTCTCAGGAGACGAAACCGATGAAACTGAAAATTGGTGATCCGACACTCCGCCTTGAGGATGAGCGATTGTTGCGAGGCGAAGGCTGCTTCACAGACGACATTGACCCGGGCGATGGGCTCCGTGTTGCCTTTCTGCGGGCTCCCTTCGCCCATGCCCGGCTGACCGCGCTTGATCTTGAAGATGCACGGGCACTAGCGGGGGTTCATCTTGTTGCCTCACAGGCTGACCTCGATGCTGATCAGGTTGGGGATATCACCTGTGCGCTGAGCCTGCAGAATGAAGATGGCAGTGACATGGTCAAGGTCTCGAAACCGGCGATGGTTCGGGAAATCAACCGCTCGGCAGGTGATATTGTTGCCATGGTTGTTGCCGATGATCAGCAGATTGCGGATGATGCGCTGGAGCTTATCGATGTGCGTTATGAGGCTATGGAAGCGGTTTCTGATGTGTATGCGGCGATGGCTGATGGCGCGCCACAGCTTTACGCGGAATATGAAAACAATATTGCCCTGAACTGGGTGGCCGCCGATCATGCCGGGACAAGCGAGGCGTTTGCCCGGGCGGCAGAGACCGGGTTGGAGACTGTCGAAATCGATGTGGTGAACAGCCGGGTCATCGTCAACGCGCTCGAAACGCGGCCAATGATCGCTGGCCCGGGAGAGCGGCTGGGAACACTCGATATCTGGTGTCCCACTCAGGGACCCGTGCCAATAGCGCAAAAGCTGGCGGCAGTGCTGAATATGCCGGTCGCCGATGTGCGGGTGCGAACGCCGGATGTTGGCGGGGGCTTTGGGTACAAGATTTTCTTCTATCCTGAGCAGGTGGCCATTGCCTGGGCGGCGCGGCGGCTCGGACGGAGGATCAGATGGCAGCAGGCTCGCTCCGATGGCTTTCTGTCAGATTTGCAGGGGCGTGATAACCGCAGCCGTGTGCGCGCCCTTGTTGACAGGGATGGTCGGGTGCATGCGGCTGAGGTCACAGCGCATGTCAATCTGGGGTCTTGGTTGTCTAATTTTGGACCGGGCGTTCCAACTCTGTCAGGTTCACGGGCGCTGACGACAAATTACCGTATTCCGTATGCAAGCCTGCGGGTGATCGGTGTCATGACAAACACCCCGGCGGTTGATGCCTATCGCGGGGCTGGTCGGCCGGAATCCAATTACCTGATGGAACGTCTGATGGATCATGTTGCAGCGCATGTTGGCATTAGTCGGATCGAGGTGCGCCGCCGCAATTTGATCAGGCCGCAGGATATGCCGTATCAGATGGTCATTGGCGGCAAAATTGACGTGGGAGACATGCCGGGGGGGATGGAAGAGGCGCTTACACGCGCTGATCACGCCGGCTTTGCCGCCCGTCGTGCCGAGAGTGAGGCCGTTGGCAAGTGGCGCGGTATTGGGGCAACCATGTATCTTGAGCAATGCGGTGATGGTGGCGGCAATGAGGGCGTAGAGATCCGGTTTCAGCCCGATGGTGCCATTCTGCTGTTGGCTGGCATGCAGGACAATGGTCAGGCGCACCGTACGACGCTGACGCAGATCCTGTCTGACCGGTTCGGCTATGAGACGGACAGGATTACCATCCGGCAGGGGGATTCAGCGCACACGCCCCCAGGCACCACAGGCGGTGCCCGGATGAGCATCATTATCGGGTCTGGCGTTGCCCATATTGCCACTGAGACGTTGGAGAAGGCGATGCCCCACGCGGCGGAGCATCTTGGCTGCTCCCCTGCCGATATAAGCTTTGCTGATGGCTTATTCCTTGTTCGGGACAGCAACCGTTCGGTTGGATTGGCTGAGCTTGTGATCAAGCTCGCTCCGGCAGAGGGTGCGCATCCGTTTGACATGTATCACGCCTATGAGTCCAGCGGTGCGACTTATCCTCACGGATGCCATGTTGTTGAGATAGAGGTTGATCCAGCCACCTGTCTTGCCCAGATCCAACGCTATACCGTGGTTGATGATTTTGGTGTCGTCCTCAACCCGGTCACACTGCGTGGCCAGATCCATGGCGGTATTGCGCAGGGTGTTGGTCAGGCGCTTTACGAGCATGCCGCGTTTGACGAACAGGCGCAGCTTCTTGCTGGCTCCTTGATGGACTATACTTTGCCGCGTGCTGATCACCTGCCATCAATTGACGTGCATTTTCGCGGCACGCCAACCGGCAATAATCACCTCGAAGTAAAAGGATCCGGTCAGGCGGGGGCGATCGGTTCAACGCAGGCGGTGATCTCTGCACTTTGCGATGCGCTTGGCGTTACCCATATAGATATGCCGGCCACACCCGCGGCCATCTGGCGGGCGTTACAGGCGAAACAACACAGAAAGGCAGTGTGATGTCTGACAAGATTGAAAAAAGTGACGCCGAATGGCGTGCCCAGCTGACCCCGGAACAATATCAGGTCACCCGCCATCATGGCACTGAACGCGCTTTTACCGGCACGCTGAACAAGGTCTATGAAGATGGGATGTATCATTGCATCTGCTGTGATGCCGAGTTGTTTTCCTCGACAACCAAGTATGACTCGGGGTCAGGCTGGCCGGGCTTCGCCGGCACCCTTGGCAAGGGCGCGCGCTCCCAGCCCGAGGGTACCGGCGAGCTGCGGCGGCGCGTTGAGGTGCATTGTGAGCGTTGCGAGGCACATCTGGGCCATGTCTTTCCGGACGGGCCGCAGCCAACGGGTCTGCGTTACTGCATCAATTCGGCGTCACTGGCGTTCAGGAATAAAGACTGAGGTGTGGGTTGTTGGAGAAAAATGTGGGTGACCCGCAACCAAACATGATCCGTAGGGAGAGACAGATCCATTGCTTGCCAGAAACTCAGGCTGGCATGTATATGCGGGTCACCGGACACAGCTTCACCGACCGAGTGGAGGAAATTTCTGGTCGGGAGCTGTGAATTGATAAAAAACCGGCGCTATTGAGTGGTTTTAGCCGCGGCTCTGGTCGTAATTGTCACCATAATCATGCCGGCCATGCCCACCGTGATGGCGTTTGGGCATTTCATCATCATTCAAAAGACCGTCACCATCGCTGTCCATTTTTTCGAACATGGCAATTAGACGGGCGTTGAATTCATCTTTGCTGATGCTCCCATTCTCATCGCTGTCCAGACGCATAAACCGTTTGGAATTGTGGCTCAGCATTTCTTCCTGGCTGAGGACGCCATCCTTGTTGGCGTCAAGTTTCAGCGCGTTGATCTTGCCGTGATGGCCGTGATTGCCAAAACCCTTATGGCTGGGATAGCTGCCCGCTGTTGCAAGACCGGCGATCAGACCGCCAGAAACTACGAGCGCACCCGTGATAATGGCTGTTTTGCTGATTTTTTTCATGGGAAATCCTGTTCGATATGGTTAGAAGATGCAGGTGACATCGGCAATCAAAGTCGCAAAGTGGGTGAAGGCGGCGTCGGTCACCGATGTCGATTACCAAGATGAGTGTCAAAAGAGGCACAAAAGGGGCGGCGGCGTGGTGATTTCGGGGAATTTTGCACGGGTGGGGCCAGTTCTATTATGATTGGCCCGGGAGAAAGATGATGACTGAAAAAATGCCTTGGATTACCGGCACAACCAAAGTCTTTGGTGTGATTGCACATCCCACCGACCATGTGCGAGCGCCAATGGTGTTCAACAGGATTTTTTCTGAGCGGTCACTTGATAATGTCATGATTCCAATTTCGGTTTCACCGGCTGATTTTACAGAGATGATCCGGGCCTTGCAGTCACAGTCAAATTTTGGTGGCCTCACCGCCACCATTCCCCACAAGATGGCGATGGCTGCGCTTTGCGATACGTTGGGGCCTGCGGCCCGTGTTAGTGGAGCTGTCAACGCGGTTCGGTTCAATCCGGACGGAACGATTGACGGTGATAATTTTGATGGTGAGGGTTTTGTTGCCGGTATGACCAGCCAGGGACATGAAATCGCTGGCAAGACGGTATTGCTGCTGGGGGCAGGCGGTGCTGCAAGAGCCATCGCCACCGCTCTATGTGCGCATGGTGTTGCGGAGCTGCATATTCTCAACAGAACCCATGCCAATGCTGAGGCGCTGGTTGCCGCGCTTGAAGATAAGGGTGGGTTTGAGCAGGCGCGCGCAGTAACCAGCCATGATGGCAGCAATGTTGATGTTGTGATCAATGCCACCAGCATGGGTCTGCATGAAGGTGATGATCTGCCGCTGCCGCTGGACGGCGTGGCTGCGAACACGGTGATCGCTGAGATTATCATGAAGCCAGAGCAGACAGTCTGGTTGGTAGAGGCCGAGAGACGCGGTCTTGCAACGCAATATGGACGCCACATGCTTGATTGCCAGGTTGAACTGATTGGAAAATTCATCGGCGCGCTTTAATGGCCGGTAGTTGCTGGCTTTTTGACGTCTGTGGCCGCGGCGCGACAAGAAGTGAATTGAGTTTGATTGTCGTCGGCTATATAACACAATCACGTTTGACATGATCATTCATGCGCCGACATGGCAGCGCCCCGGCGATGTGTCATCTGGCGATGTTGGCGAAAGAGGTTAAAATGGCTGAAACCACAAATTCCTGGACTGAAGAGCGCTTGGAAAAGCTACGAAAATTGTGGGATGAAGGACTGTCCATTTCACAGATTGGCGAGGCGCTGGGTGTGTCACGCAATGCCATTGCGGGTAAGGCACATCGCATGGAGTTGCCGAAACGGCCATCACCAATTGCCAAGAACAAAGCCGAGAAAAAGGAGCCTGTGAAGGCGGCAATGCCGAAAAGAGATCTGCCACTCCGTCTTGAGTTGCGACAGCTCGAATGGTCGCGCAGCAAATGCTGTTGGCCGTCCGGTGACCCTAAGCATAATGGATTTTCCTTTTGTGGTGCGGCAATCGTGCCTGGCAAGCCTTATTGCCTCGCACATTGTCAGGAGGCATACACAACTTCCCGCGAAAACCGCTAGCCGATGCTGAAATTACGATCTGATTATACACCGCCGTCATGTCGCGTTCTTGATGCCCGGTTGAACATAGACATCCATGACGATCATACTGAGGTGACAACGATCCTATCGCTGGAACGCGTCAGTTCAGCGCCTTTCCTTTTGCATGGCCGGGATCTGGAATTACGGTCACTTCGTATCGGCGATGCGATCATAGATAAGGCTGACTGGCCGCTGAGCGAGGATGGTTTGTTGCTGGCGGATCTGCCTGAGCAGGTGAGTGTCGAAACCGTTTCCATCTGTCACCCAGAGACCAACACGGCACTTGAGGGTCTTTATCTGTCTGGCGGCATGTACTGCACGCAATGCGAGCCTGAGGGGTTCCGGCGGATCGGCTTTTACCCTGACCGTCCGGACGTGATGACGATTTTCACCGTCCGGATTGAGGCGAATCAGTCTTTTCCCCAATTGCTGTCGAACGGAAATCTTGTCGAAACCGGCGATGTGGGCAGTGATCGGCATTTTGCCCTTTGGCATGACCCGCATCCAAAGCCCGCTTATCTGTTTGCCTGCGTTGTTGGCGATCTGGATTGTGCGCGGGATAGTTTTATCACCGCATCACAGCGTCATGTCGACCTACATATTTATGTCGAAAAGGGCAATGTCGATCTGACCGGTCATGCCATGGAGTCGTTGAAAAAATCGATGAAATGGGATGAGGAGCGGTTCGGTCTCGAATATGATCTTGATCTGTTTCAGATTGTTGCCGTCAGCCATTTCAACATGGGGGCGATGGAGAATAAGGGCCTCAATATTTTCAACAGCAAATATGTATTGGCTGATGAACGCACCGCCACCGACACTGATCTGGACAATGTCGAATCCATCGTGGCGCATGAGTATTTTCATAACTGGACTGGTAACAGGGTGACCTGCCGCGACTGGTTCCAACTGACCCTTAAAGAGGGATTGACTGTTTACCGTGATCAGTTTTTCTCGGCTGACATGCATGATGAGGGGGTGCAGCGTGCCGGAGATGTCAGCATGTTGCGCGCGGCGCAGTTTCCCGAGGACAGGAGCCCAACCGCGCATCCCATTCGTCCGGAAAGCTATCTTGAGATCAACAATTTCTATACGGCCACCGTCTATGAAAAGGGAGCTGAGGTGATTCGTATGCTGGCTGGCTATCTCGGGCGTGAGGGGTTCCGCCGGGGGATGGATCTGTATTTTCAGCGGCATGACGGACAGGCAGTGACATGTGATGATTTTGTCGCCGCACTCTCTGACGCGACAGACACTGATCTGTCTGCTTTTGCAGGCTGGTACTCGCAGGCAGGAACGCCGCAATTGACAATAAGGCGCAGGCAGTCAGGTGATCATCACCTTGAAATGGTGCTGACACAGGAAATTCCAGAAACGGCAGCCGCCACCCCGCGGGACCCGCTGCCGATCCCTGTTCGTCTTGGCTTTATCGGTCCGGATGGCCGGCCTGTGGCGACGCGATGCAATGGTGAGCCGAAGGTGCTGGATGAGCATGTATTGCTGATCGACCAAGCTAGCCAGACCGTGAAATTTGAGGCGGATGTTATGGTGGGTGGATTGACGCCAAGCCTGCTGCGTGGATTTTCCGCACCGGTGATCTTGTCGGATGATCTGACGCGCGATGAACGGCTGCATGTGATGGCGTATGACAGCGACCAGTTCAATCGTTGGGACGCCGGGCAAACGCTGCTGGCAGATGCGCTGATAGCAACGATTGACGGACATCTAAATGTAGAGGCGCTCGCCTCGGGATATCGTCAGATATTGGCAGACGGCCACCTACGAGATGATTTCAAGGCTGGAATGCTTGTTGTTCCCGGGATTCCGGTGCTTGAGAGCCGCATGAGTCCAGCTGATCCGGTTATGTTGCATCAAGCCAAGCAGGCTTTGCTAAAGACGCTTGGTGGAGCTTTGCAGGAGGAAATAGACGCTGCATTGTGTCCATCTGGCCGAGAGCGGCTCAGCTCCAGCGCAGGTGGCCGCGCATTGCTGAACCAATTGTTGATATTGGGGGTTGCCGCTGAGAATGAAACAGCGATCTCCGGTGCGGCGGCGCAGGTGATGGATCAGAACATGACGCTCTCACAAGGCGCGTTGCGGGCCCTGATCAATTGCGAGGACCAGGCAAGGGTGACAGCGCTGCAGGCCTTCCATGACCGCTGGCAGGAATCGGCGCTGGTGATGGAAAAGTGGTTTCAGATGGAAGCAATGTCGGCGGTTGGCGGCACCATTGAACGGCTTGCCACCCTGATGAAACATCCCGCTTTTGATGGGAACAATCCAAACAAGGTCCGCGCGGTGCTTGGCGCTTTCATGGCTGGCAATCCGATGCGCTTTTACGCGACTGATGGCTCAGGCTATAGGTTTGTTGCATCCTGTTTGATTGACATCGACAAACGCAACCCACAGGTGGCCGCGCGTATGGTCCTGCCGCTGACCAGAATGGCTGCCTATGATGCTGAACGTCAGTTGCGGATGACAGCGGCACTGCAGACCATTGCCGCGGCAAGCCCATCCAGTGATCTTGGTGAGGTTGTAGACAAAGCTCTTGCGGCGAATGAATAAACGCTTATCGCGTTAGAAATGCCGGAATATGGCCGGTGTCTTCAAGTGTATTGCCAACACAATCTGGCGGTGATGGCAATTCATCAGCCCGGTTCCGATTGCCGTTTGAATGCGACTTCTCGTCCTTTTTTGATTTGCTGCTCTTGGCAACAGGCTTGCTTGTGGCAGCTGGTGTGTCGCTGCTATTGTCTGGGCCAGCCTCTTGCGTTCTGGCATTTTTGTTCCGGCTGCGTGATTTTTTTGCTGCCGGTTTTGCATTGCCAGCGCCGTCGTTTTTATCGGGCGTGTCGCCAATCAGCGGAATGGATTTGCCGATCAACTTTTCAATGGCGCCGACATATCTTTGGTCATCCTTGCCAGCGGCGATGGTAAAGGCCCGGCCAGACTTGCCAGCACGTCCGGTACGTCCAATTCTATGAACATAATCCTCAGCACTTGAGGGAACGTCAAAATTAAACACATGGCTGAGACCCGCAATGTCGAGCCCGCGGGCTGCTACGTCTGATGCTATCAACAACGGCACTTCGCCATCCTTGAACTTTTGCAACGCTTCGAGTCGGGCGGATTGGCTCATGTCCCCATGCAGGGCGACGGCGTCAAAACCATGCCGCGTCAGCGAACGGATCAACACACCGATGTCGCGCTTGCGATTACAGAAAATGACCGCATTTTTCACATCTTCGCTGCGCAGCAAGCGGCGCAACGCATCACGCTTGCCCTTGATGTCGCTCCAGATGAGATGCTGCGCCACCGTATCGGCGGTGCTTGCAGGAGGCGCGACTTCGATTATTTTTGGATTGCTGACAAATTTTCCACTGATTTTGTGGATGTCATCTGACAGTGTCGCGGAGAAAAACAAGGTCTGCCGTATTTGTGGCAGCAGGCTTACGATCCGCTCAACATCGGGGATGAAACCCATGTCGAGCATTCTGTCCGCCTCGTCAATGACCAGAATTTTCACATCATTGAGCATCACCTTGCCCCGCTCAAAATGATCAAGCAGGCGTCCGGGAGTTGCGATCAGCACATCAACACCCTTGTCGAGTGCTGCGTTTTGGTCGGCAAAGCTCACTCCACCGATCAGCAGCGCCATTGTCAGCTTGTGATAGGTGCTGAATTTTTCAAAGGATTCGGCAACCTGTGCCGCGAGTTCTCGGGTTGGTGCCAGAATGAGAGAGCGGGGCAGGCGCGCTTTGGCACGGCCTGAGGCCAAAATTTCGATCATTGGCAGGGTGAAGGAGGCAGTTTTGCCAGTGCCAGTCTGCGCCGATCCGAGAATGTCGCGTCCCATCAAAACGATGGGGATTGATTTTTCCTGAATTGGAGTTGGGCTTTCATAGCCTAAATCAGCTACTGCCTTGCTCAGCTCGTCGCATAGCCCAAGGTCTGTAAAGTTCAATGAATATGTCCTTGTCGGAAGTGGGTGAGATTTCAATCACAGGTCATTCGAAAAGGGCTGTCTTACTCTAGCCACGCATCACATTTGCTTTGCGCTGGGAATCTCTTAATGCAGGTGATACAGAGGATTGCTGCAAAGGTCAATAATTCATTGGTAGGTTGGAAAACCGCCCAATCTACTTTTTCAATCGCACCATGCAATGGGCCCCATATGATGCACAGTCTGATCACACCCGTTCTAATACCCGGTTTACTCTGCACAGAAGAGCTGTTCCACGATCAATTGCAGGCGCTTTCAGATCTGGCCGCGGGAAGCCCGGTAATCGATGAGCCAAAGATCGCCGATACATTGTCGCATGACAGTATCGGGGGGATGGCCACAGCTGCTCTGGCAGCGACGAGCGGATCTGTTGCTGCCGTTGGTCTTTCAATGGGAGGGCATGTTGCACTGGAGATGGCGCGCCTTGCGCCCGACCGTGTTCTGGGGTTGGCATTGCTAAGTACCAGCCACAAAAGTGACACAACGGAAAAACGCCAGCAGCGCATGGCAACAATCGAAATGGCTGAAACCGATAAATTCCGCGGGGTAACCCGGCATCTGCTTGGCAGCTTTCTCTCGCCTGCTGCGCTGGCAGACGAGCTGTTGGTGGCAGGCGTGCTGCGCATGGCGCAGGATGTTGGTCGGCAGGTGTTCATCAGCCAGCAGACTGCCATTCTGAACCGCCGCGAACAGAGCGACACTCTGGCCACCTATCGGGGTGAGGTGATGGTCCTGTGCGGCCTCTTGGACGAGTTGACGCCACCTTCGCTGTCGCGCGAGATGGCCGCATTGTCAACGCATGCTGATTTGCACCTCTTGCCAGAAATTGGCCATCTCTCGAGCCTCGAGGCACCAGAGGCTGTCAGTGAAGCGGTGATAAAGTTGCTGAGGCGCGTGTGTGCGCGAGTTGGCGCGTGATCCTAAACATCCAACTCGGCGAGGACCTCTTCAGCGTGATCGCGAATGTAACCGAAGCGTAGCTCGGCTTTTTTGCCCATCAGGGTGTTGACCAGTTGGTCGGTGTCGCGGCGCAGATCAGCCCCGATCGTATCACGACGCGGTAAATCCACCCGTAGCAAGCGCCGGCTTTCCGGACTCATCGTTGTTTCCTTGAGCTGTGCGGGTGGCATCTCGCCAAGTCCCTTGAAACGGCTGGTTTCGATCTTGCCCCGCCCGTCGAAGCTACTGGTGAGCATTTCTTCGCGTTGATCATCATCAAGCGCATATAGTGTTTTGCCACCCTGTGTCATCCGATACAGCGGGGGTTGTGCTAAATATAGGCGTCCCGCCTCAACCAACTGAGGCATCTCGCGGTAGAAATAGGTCATCAACAGGGCTGCGATATGGGCACCATCAACATCGGCGTCTGTCATGATGATGATGCGGCCGTAGCGCAAATCATCTAGCTTGAAATCCTTGCCAGACCGCACACCCAATGCCAGTGCCAGATCGGAAAGTTCCTGATTGGCGCTGAGCTTTTCCGTGGTCGCGCTTGCCACATTCAGAATTTTTCCACGCAATGGCAACACCGCCTGGGTTTTGCGGTTGCGCGCCTGTTTTGCCGACCCGCCGGCTGAGTCACCCTCGACGAGAAACAGTTCAGTCAAATCAGTGTTGCTGGCGGTGCAATCAGCAAGTTTGCCCGGAAGGCGCAGCTTGCGCGTGGCTGATTTGCGCGCGACTTCCTTTTCTTTCTTCCGGCGTTTTCGATCCTCGGCGCGCTCAATCGCCGCTTCGAGCAAAAATGTTGCGCGTGCGGCGTCGGCAGACAGCCAGTGATCGAAGCGATCACGCACCGCCTGTTCAGTCAGGCGGGTGGCATCACCGGATACCAGCTTGTCCTTGGTCTGCCCCTGAAACTGCGGATCACGAAGGAAAACTGACAGCATGGCAGCGCTGTTGGCAAAGACGTCATCGGCGGTGATGTCGGCGGCTTTGCGGTTGCCGGACAGATCACCAAAGGCCCGGAGGCCACGCACAATTGCCTGACGAAATCCCGTCTCATGGGTGCCGCCAAGCGGCGTCGGCACAGTATTGCAATAGGAGTTGAAAAACCCGTCCTCACTTCCACCAAGCCAAGTGATCGCCCACTCATATTTCTGACCATCATGCTCTGCAAGCTCGGCGAAGGGTGTGGAGACCATCAGCGCTTTGTCGGAGGTGGCATCATTCAGATAATCGGCAAGTCCACCCGGGTAATGCAGCACTGCCTCGGTCGGCACGGTACCATCATTGGCAAGAAGCGCTGGCTCGCATTTCCAGCGGATTTCAACGCCGGCGAACAGGAATGCCTTTGATTTTGCCATGCGAAAGAGGGTAGCAGGCTTGAAATGCGCCCTGTCACCAAAAATTTCGGTATCGGGGGTGAAGCTTACACTCGTTCCGCGACGGTTTGGCGCGCTGCCGATTTCGGTCAAATTACCCTGCGGCAGGCCGCGTGAGAATGTTTGGCTGTAGAGTTTCTTGTCACGGGCTATTTCCACCGTCAGCAGCGAGGACAGCGCATTCACCACCGATGCGCCAACGCCATGCAGACCGCCCGAGGTGGCATAGGATTTGCCAGAAAATTTACCGCCGGCATGCAGCGTTGTCATGATCACTTCAACGGCTGACTTGTCTGGAAATTTAGGGTGCTGGCCAACAGGCATACCGCGACCATTGTCACGGATCGACAAAGTGTCTGCTGATACCAATGTTATGTCGATGCGATTGGCGTGGCCAGCGACGGCTTCGTCCATTGAGTTATCGAGAATTTCGGCGGCCAGATGATGCAGCGCGCGGTCATCGGTTCCGCCGATATACATTCCCGGGCGATGGCGAACTGGTTCAAGCCCTTCCAGCACCTCGATGTTGGACGCGTCATAATTGTCTTCAGACGCCGCAGCGCCAAACAGATCGGCCATATGATGAGGTCTCGTGAAAGCTCGGGTTCATTTGACTTAGTTCTACCGTATATAGGGGTCTTTTCCAAGCTCAACCGCGAAATATTGGGTTTAGGATCGAAAAAACCCCCGATGCTGACATCGGGGGTTTTGCGTATTTTGGCCACGCAGAGTTTAGTCCGCTCTTTGCCGCCTGCCAGTGCTGTCTCCAGCCGTAGCCCTGGTAGCCGTAATCCTAGTAGGAGTAGTACATCTGGCACTCGACCGGGTGCGGCGTGTGCTCCAGCTTAATGACCTCTTCCATTTTCAGCTCGATATAGGCATCGATCTGCTCGTCGGTAAAGACGTTGCCCTGGGTCAGATACGCACGATCCGCATCGAGTGACTCCAGTGCGTCACGGAGCGAAGCACAAACAGTCGGGATCTGCGCCAGCTCTTCGGCTGGCAGATCATACAGATCCTTGTCCATGGCATCGCCCGGGTGGATCTTGTTCTGGATGCCGTCAAGACCAGCCATCAACATCGCAGAAAACGCCAGATATGGATTTGCCGTTGCGTCTGGGAAGCGGACTTCGACACGCTTGCCATTTGGCGAATTCACGTGCGGGATCCGGCATGACGCCGAACGGTTACGCGATGAGTAAGCAAGAAGCACAGGTGCCTCATAGCCCGGGATCAGACGCTTGTAGCTGTTCGTTGAAGCATTGGTGAACGCATTCAACGACTTGGCATGCTTGATTATGCCGCCGATGTAGAACAGTGCGCTCTCCGACAGATCGGCATAGCCATTACCGGCAAACAACGGCTTGCCATCATTCCAGATCGACTGATGGACATGCATGCCTGAACCATTATCGCCAGCAATCGGTTTGGGCAGGAAGGTAGCTGAAAGGCCATAAGCATGGGCGACCTGATGCACGGTGTATTTGTAAAGCTGCATGTTATCGGCTGTTTCGATCAATGTGCCAAATTTGATGCCAAGCTCATGCTGCGATGGGGCAACTTCATGGTGGTGCTTTTCAACATTGATTCCCATGTCGGCCATCACCGACACCATCTCGGAGCGGATGTCCTGTCCGGAATCGAGCGGTGGTACCGGGAAGTATCCGCCCTTTACGCCGGGGCGGTGGCCCATATTGCCTTCCTCATATTCACGGGCGCCATTGTACGGGCCTTCGACCGAATCCACCTGATACATGGCGCGGTTCATGGACACGTCAATTTTCACGTCATCGAACAGGAAGAACTCGGCTTCGGGACCGAAAAATGCGGTATCACCGATGCCGACGGCCTCCATGTGAGCCAGCGCAGCCTTTGCCGTGCCGCGCGGGTCGCGTGAGTAGGCCTCACCAGTGTTTGGCTCTAGCACGTCACAGAACAAAGCCAGTGTCGGCTGCGCGAAGAATGGATCGACATAAGCACGGTAAAGATCCGGCATCAGGGTCATGTCCGATTCATTGATGGCCTTCCAGCCAGCGATAGACGATCCGTCAAACATGAAGCCCTCTGCAAGGGTTTCTTCATCGATGGTGTCGATATGTTGTGTCACATGCTGCATCTTGCCGCGCGGATCAGTGAACCGCAGGTCAACATAGCTAATGTCGTTTTCACGGATCATGTCCATGATTGTTTTTGCGTCAGACATTTGGGTATCCTTCCATTGTTCTGTGCAGGTGGTGTCGGCTCATGCCAACAACTTATTGGAACTGCTGTATTTGGGGTTTCAGTGCTAGACGGCGTCGCTGCCACGTTCACCGGTACGGATGCGAATGGCTTCGTCGATGCTGGAGATAAAAATCTTGCCATCACCGATCCGGCCGGTCTGGGCTGCCTGCTGGATAGAATCAACAACCCGCTCACACATAGCCTCGTCAACGACCACTTCGATTTTTACCTTGGGCAGAAAATCAACAACATATTCAGCGCCGCGATAAAGTTCGGTATGGCCTTTCTGGCGGCCAAACCCTTTTGCTTCCAGAACAGTGATGCCCTGAATGCCAATGTCGTGGAGTGCCTCTTTAACCTCATCGAGCTTAAACGGCTTTATAATGGCTTCGATCTTTTTCATCATCTTCACCTTCCTTGTGTGGCTCCGCCGCTAAGGCGGGGAGGAGCGCAAACACTATTATCGGCGTGCGATCACCCCCGCGCAATGACCAGCAAAGAGCAGTTGCGCCAGCCGTACAGAATTATCTGCCGCCGCATGCTTTTTATGCAATATGCCTAAAATTTGTGCAAATAATTCAGCGGCAATTTGCCGTTTGTGATCACGTTTACGATCAATTGTCTGCTGGTTGGTCTCAGCTAGTTGGCATTGGGGAAAAACAGCGGTTGGCTCTCGCGTGTGAGAGCCCCAATGCTGTTCTGGCCCTCGGCAGAGAGCAGCCAGTCAACAAATTTGTCGGCAGCCGCTGATTTCACTGTCGGACAACGCGCCGGATTGATCGTGACGACGCCGTATTGATTGAACAGGCGCGGATCTCCCTCCAGCAAAATCTCATGCGTCATCTTGTTGCCAAAGGCAAGCCATGTTGCCCGGTCACTCAATGTATAGCTGTAAGATTGAACAGTAAAATTCAGCGTTGCGCCCATGCCGCGCCCGGTTTCGAGATACCACCCTTCGCTGCCACTGTCTGGCGTGGTGTCAGTCAATGCCCACAGCCGCCGTTCTGCCTTGTGGGTTCCGCTATTGTCCCCGCGTGACGCAAATTTTGTACCGGTTGCCGCGATTGTGGACAAAGCGACACCGATGTCTTTGCCTCCCCTTACCCCCGCAGGGTCAGATTTCGGGCCGAGCAGGATGAAATCATTATACATCAGGTCATGTCGAGCCAGACCAAAGCCATCGGTGACGAAGGCGACCTCGTCCTTTGTCGAATGGACAATCAACAAATCGCCATCACAGTTTCGGGCATTTTGCAGTGCCTGTCCCGTGCCAACTGCGACAACTTTTACTTCGATGCCGCTTGCCTTTTCAAACAAGGGAATAACATGCTCATAAAATCCTGCGCTCTGTGTCGATGTTGTTGATTGCACGATGATCGATCCGGCGTTTGCTGCGGCAGCGTCAACTGCATTGAGCCAAAACCCTGATCCAAGCGCTAACGTTATGAGGACACGTCTGAAACTGCTGCTGTACATTTCTTGTCAAACTCCAAACAAAATCGGATTTTGCTGCACGGCACCCTTGTCATCGAGGGAACCTTCATCCACCCTCTTGTTGTTCTTTTTGGTGAGATTGTAAAGCCGTTATGTCCAGGAAAACATATCGGCGAGGTGAGTGTTTTGATGGCTGAATTTGAGGGCACGAAAGCGCGACCACCTGGAATCCGTGCCAAATGGTTTGTTGCCGACGAGACCATCGGCATTGGCAAGATACGCCTTCTGGAAACGGTTGGTGAGCTTGGCTCCATAAGCGCCGCCGCTCGCCAGATGGGGATGGGCTATAAACGCGCGTGGTTCCTGATTGCCTCGCTGCAGCAGGGATTCAACGCCCCTCTGATCGAAACTGTGCGGGGTGGAAATACGCATGGCGGTGCGGCAATCACAGAACTTGGCAAGGAGCTTGTGCGGCGATTTAACGCGCATGAGGTTGAAATCCAGACAGGATTTGCCGGCCTGTCAGAATGGTTGCAGACTGTGCAAGCAAGGGCGCCTGTTTCGGGTGCACCTGTGACTGATGCGCAAGTCTGTGAGTCCGACGCGAATGAGGCGGGTGTCGATGAAGCGGGTACTGAACAGCAAGGCGGGTCGGACGACGCGGTAAAAATTGGCTGGAAACGGTAATACGGTTCCAGCGTGGACAAGGTAAAGGGTCAGAGTGATGACAGCAAAAGACGAGAAGCCAATGTTTCCAAATTGGCATGACCGACCAGAAACGCGTGAACAGGCGGGGTTAAATAGTGACTATCTTGATGGTGACTCCTTTGTTCGGCTGGCCGATCAGTTCATTTCACTTGCTAATCAGCGTGGTAAAAAGGTGGCAGCCACCGATTTGCAGTTGGTCATGATGTTTGCTGCTGCCAGATATGCTGCACATGTGGGCAAAAACGTGCTGGTCGTCGATGAGCAGGAAAAATTCATCGATCATATGACCAAACAATATCAGGACATGCTGCGCACACACATGGCGGATCCAACAGTTTAAGCACAGGCACCTGCTTTTCTGGACCCAGCAACCGAAAGCGTTACGACAGGAGAAAAATTATGCCAAAGCGAAATTGGATTGACCTTCCGGCTGCGGGGGTTTGGAAATTATGTCCGGCAGCGCTCTGGCGTATTATGTTTGCTCTGCTGCTGCTTTGTGCGCCGCAGGCCGCGGGTGCCGACATGATTGCCGAGGGTCGCACCATCGTGGCTGAACATTGCACACGTTGTCATGTCGTTCCCGGAATCAACCCCAAAGGTGGCATCGAGTCCACACCATCATTCAAAGGGATGAAGCATCTCGCTGATTGGCGCCGCCGGTTTGAGGTGTTTTTTGCTCTACCGCCGCATCCAGCACTCGTAACTGTCGTTGGGATTAGTGAGGAGCGCGACAAATCGCGCCCTGCCTTTGTGCAGGAAATAAAGTTGAGTGTTCATGATTTAGACCGCATACTCGCCTTTGTGGATACCATTGAAAAATAGCAGTCAGTCGTGCCTTGCAGGGCCTGAGCCGGACGTGGTGTTCACCCCGGGGCAGCTGCCAGCGTTATGGAGAGAGAAGATGAGTGATAAAACCAATGGCCGTAGAGATCAGGCAGAGATGACAGCGTCAGAGATGAGCATGCGCAAATTCCTCAAACAGCTTGGTGTGACCGCACATCAGGAGCTGGAAGCCGCCGTTGCCAAAGCCGTTGCCGAAGGTAAGCTGTCGCCCGGCGGCAGCATTGATATCACGGCAGAACTGACGATCGCTGAGTTGGGTTTGTCCCATAGCGTCTCTGCGCAGCTGACAGCACCTGACGGCGAGGGTTGATCCCGGCGATGGTGGACATCACTGAAGATCAGGTGCTAGCGGCTTTGCGTGAAGTTGAAGACCCCTCGCAGGGCAAGGACCTTGTTGCACTTGACATGGTGTCTGGGTTGCACATTAAACAGAGCAATGTCAGCTTTGCATTGCAGGTGCCGGCGCATCGCGGACCGGCAATGGAGCCGGTGCGTCGTGCCGCCGAAGCAGCTGTGCGGGCGATCCCGGGTGTGACCAGTGCCACGGTCATGGTCACTGCCCACAGCAGCGCAGCGACCGCCGAGGCACCACCTGATAGCATCGTTGAAAAAGTGATTGAGAGCCGCGTTCGCCGTTTTATCGCTGTGGCCTCGGGCAAGGGCGGCGTTGGCAAATCCACGACTGCTGCAAATCTGGCCGTAGCGCTGAAGCTTGAGGGGCTGCGCGTTGGGATTCTGGATGCCGATATCTACGGCCCGTCCCAGCCGCGGATGCTTGGCGTGAGTGGTCGTCCGGCAAGTGCGGGCGGTGACATGGTGTCACCGCTTGAGAATTATGGCGTCAAGCTGATGTCGATGGGCTTGCTGGTGCCTGACGATACCGCGATGATTTGGCGGGGACCGATGGTTCAATCCGCTCTGACGCAAATGTTGGACAATGTTGCCTGGGGTGAACTAGATGTTATCATTGTTGATCTGCCTCCCGGCACTGGCGATATCCAGATTTCGCTGGCGCAGCAAGTCAACCTGACGGGTGTGGTGATTGTCTCGACACCGCAGGACATTGCGCTTCTGGATGTGGTTAAGGCACTGACGATGTTTGAAAAGGCTGAGGTGCCGATTCTTGGAATGATTCAGAATATGGCGATGTGGAAATGCCCCAACTGTGGGCGTGAGGATCATATTTTTGGTGAAGGCGGTGTCGCCACCGAGGCAGGAAGACGCGGTGTTGAAATGCTTGGTGAGGTGCCGTTGTCGCTGTCGGTACGCGCTGGCGGTGACGGGGGAACGCCAGTGGTGGTTGCTGAGCCGCGTTCCGATCAGGCCAAAACATTTCGTGCCATTGCGCGCCGCCTGATCGATGTTGCGGGGCTCCGGCCCGAGGAGGGGCAATGAGCATTTATTACACACCTGATCCGGATGATTACGAGGGCGAGCCGCGCCTGCCACCGCTGTTGACACCCTCAGAAGTGGATGCGGAGGCGCTGGCGAAGCACGGTGATGTCCATGCGTTTGCCGTTTCGGCCGCCGAACAGAGTGAGGTTGGTACGGTCTTCTATTCGGCAACCGGCGGCCTTGCCCAATTTTCGGTGGCGCTGGCGCCAGATGTGACATCTTTGAAGGCGGCGCAGATGTTTCATGCGCTGATGATCGGCGTTGGTGACGCAATCGGGGCCATTGCCCCTCCCGAGGTAGAGGTGAATTACCTTTTTCCGGGCTACATTCTGCTTAACAAGGGGCGGGCAGGGCAGGTGCAGATCGCCACTGATCCCGCCGCAGAGTTGAGCGACGAGCCGCAGTGGATGGTGGCCAGCGCTGCCATCCGGATGGATACTGATATCGAGGCGACTCTGGCCTCCGGTGTGCATGATGAAACCTCGTTGATCGAGGAGAGCGGCGGTCACATCTCGACCACCCGCATTATCGAAGCATCAAGTCGGCATTTCCTGGCCTGGATCAACCGATGGGAGCAGGACGGGTTTCGCCCGCTTTTTGACGCTTGGCGGAACCGGGCGTTGACCGATGCGGTGATCGAACTGGAAGCTGGTGCCATCGCAGATTGGGTGGGACTTGATGAAGATGGTCAGGCATTGCTCAAAATTGATGGTCAGGTGATCGGTGTGCCAGCGCATCGCTTTGCCGACATGACAGGTCCGATGAGGCCGCTATGAAGCTGGCCCGAACAATTCGCTTTGATGCGTCTGATTTGAATGTCTTTCCACAGGCTGCTGAGGAAGGCGAGTGGGCGCTGCCGGGAAGTTTTGTTTTCTCCGCAATGCAGGCCGACCAGATCACCGGTAAGTGGAAACAGGCATTTGCCAATGGGTTTGTCGGGTGTGAGAGCCACGGATTTTCGACATTGGTCAGTGTGGCAACGGCAAAGCCGGGTGATGTCGCGGTGCTTGAAGCGAGCCTTGCCGATTGGTTTGAACAAGCGTTTGGTGCGCCCTCCAGACAGGATGCAATGACTGCTGCGGAACAGGAAATTGGATTCATGGCCGATTTGTGCGCATCGCACAAGATTGGCACGTTGCTCTGTATTCAGCGCGACGCTGGCGAGGACGGCATTACCGAACAATTTCGTAGTCTGCCAAAGCCGGAGTCATGCGCCGAGCAGAAAATCTGGACGATGGTTGCAGATGATGATAGCGGCATGGATGGCGGGGCCGATGATGCAGGCCCACCAGCAGATATGGGACAAGGCTGATGGCAACAGATTTCTGGATCACCTCGGGGTGGCATCTGACTGACAAAAATTCCGATGGCAGGGCGATGCCGTCGGTTGATTTCATCGCGGCATATTTTTTTCGCGATGAAGTTGCCCCTGTTGAGGAGTCATGTGAAGCAGAGCGTGCGCTGCATGCTCGTCTTGTCGAAGATCCATTTGGCGCAGTTGACGATGCAGAGTTGGCGGCGATCAAGGACCGTGACGTTGTTCACAATTATCAGGCGGTTTTGCGATTTCGTGATTTCCTGGCGCAATATGACACGATCGAATCCGCCTACCTTGCATTGATCCGCGGTGAGGCACCTGCCGGCATTCCGCCTTTGTTTACCGAACAGCTCGTGCAGGTTATCCTGCGCGGGATTCTGGATGGTGAAACTGATCCGATGCAGATCCGCGCGGCGGAGTTGTTGTTCCGCCATCAGGCAGTGACGTTGGATGATGGTCGGATCATGGTGGCTGACCATGCCACGGTGCAGCTTCATGCCGGCTATCAGAAGGCTCTTGAGAAAAGCGAGCGCCCTGATGAGGTGATGATTGACATTCTGGCTTCAGAAAATGCCGATGAATATTGGTCTCGCTCAGACATGTTCAACACGTCTGTCGATATTGCTTTCACCCAGCCAGCCCTCGATGCACTGTGCCGAGTGATGGAAAAATGGATCTGGCATTTCCTTGGCCAGACCGTAACGATCATCCCGGTGGTCAAGATTGAGGACGAGAACTGGCAGTGGCATATCGGTCTGGACGCCGACGGTACGGCGATTCTGAATGACCTGTACAAGGGTGATGACGTTGGCGAGGATCGGCTGACGCAAATTCTGTGTCTGTTTAAGCTCACCGTAGAGAGCGGTTTTGTTCCGGAGATGCAGGGACATCCCGTCTATATGGCTCTGGCTATGGATCGTGCGGGCGTTGCCCGGATGAAGCCACAAAATCTTCTGGTTAACCTGCCGATTGTAAGCCAGTAACTACCCCGTCACACGGAATCAGTTCAGATAATCATCGGTTGTACGCGGCTTTGGCCGTTCGCCGACATCAAGCGTTTTGTCATTATGTGTGAACATGACCTCGACACGGCAATTTTCGCACAGCTTGAGCATATCAGTGCGCCCTTCCTGTTGGAACATGCTGTGATCCGAGAGCTTCGCAATCACCCGTTCGATAGATCGGGTTGAGCCAAAGGCCTTGCCACAGCTTGTGCAATGAAAAGGTGTATCCTCAACAACCATCTCCGCTGCCATGGCGGTATCAGACAGATTGAACTGGGGGATAAGGCTGATCACATTTTCCGGGCAGGTTGTGGCACATATTCCACACTGCAGACAGGCATCCTCGCGGAAGAGCAGCTGTGGCGCATCGGGATTGTCCTGTAGCGCACCGGCTGGACAGGCGCTGACGCAGGATAAGCAGATAGTGCAGTTTTCCGTGTCAACATTAACCCGGCCGTATGGCGCGCCCTGCGGCAGGGCAATCACATCTTCGGTGGCTTTATTGGCGGTGCCAAGTCCACGCATCGCCAGACGAACCATGCCGCGCGGTGTGCCCACCGGAGCAAATGGCGCCGGTTTTGTCTTGCTGGCACATTTTGTGTCATAGAGAATGGTTGCGATAGTATCAGGATCACTCTCGTTGATGAGCGTAAGCCGCCCATCTGCATCTGCATTCACCCCTGCCAACAATTCCCGAGCGAGTTCGATCTGCGTGCCAACGGGGTGTGTTTCATCCGTTTTGCGAGGGTTTGCCAGCACAAATACCTGATTACAGCCGAGGGCAATTGCCCCTACCATCAGGTCATGTCCCGCGCGGCCAATGTCATGCAGTGCGAGTGGCAACACATGCGCCGGCAGGCCACGGCCATAACGCGCCATCATTTCAATGGCCTCAACGCCAAAACTTTCGTCATGAAGAAGCAAAGCCGGTGTTTTTCCGCCAGCTGCCTGATAGGCGTCGACGAGCCGGTCGATGTTGCCCAATATCCCATCAACAGGAGGATAGGCGGTCTGTACAGCCCCGGACGGACACACGGCACCGCAAAAGCCACATCCACCACAAATTGCCGTGTCGATTGAGACGGTATCGCCGGCGCTGGAGATCGCGCCAGCTGGGCAGACATCAAGGCATCTTGAGCAGCCGTCAATCCGGTTGCGCGAATGAGCGCACAGATTTTCGTCAAAATTCACGTAGATTGGCTTTTCAAACTCACCAATCATTGGCGTCACCTGAGCCTCGAGGGCCGCGAGGGCGACACTGTCGTCGACAGCAACGCGAAAATAGCCGTCGCGCTTTTCCCAACCGGTGAACAATGGTGTGCCACCGCTCAAATCAATCAGTATATCACAGCTGGTCTCAACGCCGTCACTGCGGCCGCCAAATAAAAGGCTATCGCGTCCATGTGGCAGCGCTTCGGCAAATTGATCAATAACAAGTTTGAAACTTGTAAAATGACCAGTTGCCGAACGGATTGTGCCGGTGGTCGCGTTGGCCGGTGCGTTCTGTGCCATGAGATCGGCGTTGGGGTTGCTGATGAGCACGGTAACGCCCAGGTCTCCAGACAGTCTGGTCGCCAGTGCAAAGGCCGCGTCTGCAGCGGATCCCCCGGTGCCTGCATCGGCGTAGATCAGGCATCGCCCCTGCGACTCCAGGGCAATGCTGCGGACCGGCGGTTGCGTGGTGAGGGAATTGGCTATCAGAGCTGCCATTTTGGGTGAACTCTTGCTGCCCTCATCGGACCAGCCAGCCATTTCCCTGATGTTGACCGTGTGAGGAGCGGGTGTCGAAATTTCCTCGGCGATCTGGGCAAATGTGTCTGTTTCCTGTGTGCAGGCAACGAGAACATTCCTGCCGTCAACTGCCGCTGCTTGCATTGCAGATGCCAGCCTATCTGTCTGGCTGCGGCATAGGCTTGTTGAGGGGTTGCATTCGCCTTTTGCGCTGCAGCCCTTGGCCAACGCCTTTGCATCGATAGTCATGGTGTCGCCGCAATCACAGACCAGCACGTCGGTATTGTTTACTCTCATTTGTGCGCTCTTCACATCTAAGGTTAGGGCAGGATTATCCGCTACATTAGAAGTAAGGTGTGCGAGCTAGAAAACAAGCCATTGCTTGTGCCAGAAATGGGCATTGTGGGCTTTCATCCGGCTCAGACGGCGATGGGTTTCAAATGGGCAGCCGTGACAACTTGTCAGTTTATTCTGATTGTAAAGTGATCTGTTTGCGTGGATTGTGGGGTAGGTGAACAAATATGGGGTGCAGCCGTGGATAACGTCTCGGCAGATGAAAAACATGTTTTGTACGGTGTGCGTGTGATTGTGGAGCGTCAGGAGATTGACAATGTATGGCAGCCGCACCGGTGGGTCATACATGATCTGGTGCCTCTGAACCGCGTGGCAGGCGATGGAACGCCGCCGATCAATGATATTCCGCTGACACCTCTGCGCGCTGGCGATGAAGGGTTGTCGATGCTTTTTACCGCCGATGCGTCGCTGGATTTGCACCACGCTGAAGCTGAGGCCTATGCCGAAAATCTTGCATCATCAGACCCTGCAATCTATTTGGTGCTGCGAAAAAATGAAAACAGCGATGATTACGAGGATGTTGAGGCGGATGAAAATGCTGCTGACAGGCATGTAGCGGAGATCAGCCTGTCGCCATACAACATCCAGGACTACGAGGATTGTGGCGAGGACCAAGTTGAAAAGCTCCAATTGCAAGGACCCATTGCCGAATTTGTCGAAGCGTTCGTGGCAAGACATTTCCAGCCTGAACCTTTCAAGAAACGGCGAAGGGATAAAGCGCATGTGTCTTTGCGCGATGCCGGTCGCGGTGATATCCGGCGCGATCAGAGTGGTGATGTCTTTCAAACGCCACCGCGGCGCCGCGATTACCAGTAGGTAGAAAACGCGACCCCGGTCGCGCAGAGGAAAATGGGATATGGCGAAGCCAACCACTCCAGAATCCGGGTCTTTGATTGACCGTTTTAACAGACGGCGGGAGCAGGTTGCCGCCGAAGCCCATGGTGACCAAACTGATGAACAGCAACTTGCCTCCGAAGAGCTTGGAGAGATGGATGTCGCTGACGGGGAAGAGGCGCTCAGCGACAGCGAATTGTTGGAAAAATATGAACTGCCTGACCCGGAAACGGTTGAGGATGAAGCGGGGCTGGACCGGTTTTTTGAAGGCGATATGCCCGAGCGGCTGCGGCGTCTCGCGCTGCGGCGTGTCTGGCGGTTAAATCCTCTGTTTCGATTTGCTGATGAGATGGTGGAATATGGTGAGGACTATACTGACGCGGCGACCGTGGTTGAGGGAATGCAGACAGCTTATCAAGTGGGTAAAGGTTATCTGACGAAAGCGAAAGAAGCGCTCGAGGGAGACACCGCTGACGGTAATGAAGCTGAGAGTGACAATGCCGCCCAGTCACGTGATAAAGACGATCGTGGCGATAAAGAAGAGGGTGAGGCAAGCAAGGGTGAGTCAGATAACACCGAACAAGATGAGGCAGGCGGTGAGCCAGCCCGTGATGCAGCTGAGCGCGATTATGTTCAGACATCAAGTGAGGGTAAAGCTGGGGATGCGCCTCACAATCAGCCGGTGAACACAGCTGGCAACGAGGAAAATAATGTCGGTGCGTCGCGCAAATTGTCGCAATCCATTGCCCATGACATGCAACGGCAGGAGCCGCTCATCAATACAGATGATCGTGGTCCCGGCAATGCGGAAGTCGTCGAAACCCATGGAGAAAAAACAAAAAAACAACATCTTAGGCCAAAGAAAATAGTGTTTCGTAAGCCGGCCTGACAGGACACTGGCACTGTAAAATCTTCCGAAGTGAAGTTGAATTATTGTGATAATCATTCTCATTCGCAAAGACGTTTCCAATTTTTGGTCAAGAGCGCAACTTTCTTCCACGGCGCTGTTGTTGAGGTGAGAGTAGTATGTTACTGTTTTTAATTGGGGAGATTAAAATAAATGAATTCAGAAGCAGCAAATCTGGGCGCTGACGATAGTGAAGAAGATAGGTTGAGGGCCGACATGTACGGCTTTCTCGCGTCTTTGTTGCGCTCCGAACCGTCGGATGAACTGCTTGCGCAGGTTGCCAATCTGGAGGGTGACGACTCCCCGATCGGCGAAGCCTGTGCCACATTAGCAAAATTGGCGGGCTCTTTAGATAACGGAATGATTCGCAACGAGTATGTCGAGTTGCTCGTCGGCGTAGGGCGGGGCGAGGTTCTGCCGTTTGCCAGCTATTACCTGACAGGCTTTTTAAACGACAGGCCGCTTGCCAATCTTCGTGGTGAGATGAATGCGATTGGGATCAAGCGCGCCGAAGGTGTGCGTGAGCCGGAGGACCACATCGCGAGTCTGTTTGACATCATGTCCGGGTTTATTCGCGGCGACTATGGTCGCGTTTACAGTGTGGCAGAACAAGGTACATTTTTTGCAAAGCACATAGAGCCATGGGGGCAGCTGGTGATGCGCGATATAGAAGAGGCAAAGACCGCTGTTTTCTATGCGCCAGTCGGGACCATGGGACGGGTGTTTTTGGAAATCGAGAGCAAGGCTTTCGAAATGGATTTGACCGGACGTGAGTAGCGTTCGGTTAGATGGTCTCAATGTTGAGATAAACAGGGAGGTATAAATGAAGAGTGACAAGGTTGAAGTGAAGCAATCTGGCCGTCGTGATTTCTTGAAGTTGTCTGCAACTGGTGCAGCAGCTGCAGGTGGTGCGATGCTGGTTGGAAAAGCGGCTTCTGCTGAGACGGTTGAAGCGCCGAAAGGTACTGGCTACCGTCTGACCAGCCACGTCAAGACATTTTATGATCTTGCGCGGTTCTAGTCGAAGCGAATTTTAGTTTTGTAACTACCTATATGTGGGAGGAAACACATGCTTAGAAAGAAGACGTCCGGGGTTGCGAGAGGCCCCCAGTCATCATCTTTTCTTGGTCAAGCTGTCGAGACGGTTGTTGACAGGCGCACATTTTTGCGTGGGTCAGGTATCGCCATCGGTGGATTGGCTGCCGCTGCGACGCTTGTTGGTCCAAGCGTAAAGCCAGCCATGGCTGCGGGCGGATCTACCGCTGCGCAAATCAAAAAGTCAGTTTGCACTCATTGCTCCGTCGGTTGTACCGTCATGGCAGAAGTGCAAAATGGCGTTTGGACAGGTCAGGAACCTGGTTGGGACAGCCCAATCAACCTTGGTGCACATTGCGCCAAAGGTGCATCTGT